>Ga0183095_10243_pt1 | contig 266033 bp, 250 predicted proteins | sample BioMet4_FD_130346 | JGI IMG/M metagenome (GOLD analysis project Ga0183095, IMG submission 130346) | Microbial communities from bioreactor (seeded with sewage sludge) at LBNL, California, USA - Biofuel metagenome 4 (v2) (version 3) | ecosystem: Engineered > Bioreactor > Anaerobic > Unclassified ...
TCTTGTACTACTCTATTGTTTATGTAACTATTTCAAATATCGCTTGTTTAAGCCCTCGAGACAGTATGTTTCGTTCTCGAAAGCGGATGCAAAGGTAGAGACTTTTACTATCCCCTCCAAACATTATCCAAACTTTTTTTCATCTTTTTTTTAGCGTATCACATAAGACGCTGATTCAAAACAGATTCACAAACCTATTTTTTTTAGAGACGCACGGCCGGAAAAGGGCGGAAAAAGGGAAAAGGAGAAGGAAGGCTCCAAAAAGAGACGAAGCCCCGGGAACGAAAACATCCCGAATACGCGAAGACTCCGCAAGCACGACGCGAAAATTCCATAAGAAACGGTTTGTCGAATCACAGTTGTGAGTCGATCGTTCCATATATGTGATTCGATCGTTCCACATATGTGAGTTGATCGAATCACATATATGGAACGACAAATGGAAAAAAAGGCGAACGAGAAAGGGACGGATACCGAACGAAAATACTGCCATAAGAAGGCGCAAAGTCCTATAAATGATATAAATACACCTTATATTACTTCAATTTGAATCTTGCGGTAAACATCACAGCTCTTGGTCTGATGTGATATTGCGAATAGAAGCGAGTCATATCTCCTATATAAGAATAAGTATAATTCTTCACATTGAAGATGTTCTGGCAAGAGAGCGAGTAGCGAACTGCCTTCGTATCAAGACTCAAAGAAGTGCCGGATAAGGTGAAAGATTTGTTGCCCAACGCCTGATTGTTATAGTAATTGTTGAGCGATGTATCCCAAGAAACGCCGAACGGCAATTGCACTGATACGTTCACATTATTGGTAAAAGTCCGCATAGTGGGAAACTCCTCACCGTTTTCCTGCTTTCCTCGACCGAGATACCAGGCTCCATTATAATTGAGCGTCATAAACTTAAAAAGATCTATCTTTGCACTGCCTTCCAACGAATAGTTATCCGACAGATATTTTACCACTTCGTCTTGTCGCAGTATAGGCGAATGGCTTTTATTCCATGTTCCGGTAAATGAGAAAGTCAGTCCTTTCCAATAAAAGCCTTTGCTTATATAAGCCTTTGCCGAATAATTCTCTGAATATCGGTCGGTCTCTTTCGTCGTGATATTCGAAAAGATTCCGCTGAGGTTCTCGCCATAAAGCACTTTCGGGTCGCTTCTGCCATAAGAAACCGTGAAACTCGAGAAAAGCATATTCAACGAGTTCTTATACTGACATTGCATATCGGCAAACTCCCATTTGCCGCGATACAGATCTGCCGTATAGGTGGATAAACATCGGTAGTTTGACATGATATAACCGCCATACTGTGTTTCGATACCGGGATAGTTTCTTGTAATAGAGTAATGCCAAACGGCTGATAAGTTGTTGCATATACTCCAAGAGATATTACTGTAGAACTCCATATTGAAGTCGCGTCTTGTCGACGAAAGGCTCTGCGCTTTCTGCTTCAGTCCATTGATATTGAATGTATAGGGAATGAAGCAACCAATCTGAACGCCGGACCATTCGTAAGATATATCGGCCGACAGTCCGCTTTTCAGGTAATAAAGATGAGTATCATTGCGAAGTTTGTTGTCCACATCGCCGCTAAGCGCGGGTAATGGAGCAAGGCGACTATTGAGCCCGTCATAGGACACATTAAAGATCGCTCGAGGTGAAAGGTGCAGATTACCCAAAGAAAGGGCTGTGAGCAGTGAAAACGAATTGTCCATGGCAAACGTGCGGCTCGTCACTTTCTGATGTATTCCTTCGTAAGAATGATCATCGCTTCCGAAAAGTGAGTTGTAAAGGCAGGGATAGACCGAAAGTGTCTGCGGTTTCTCTTCGTAAGTTAATTTTGAAGAAATATCGATCCCTTGATAATCGTTTTTCTTCACGATCCAATGCATACCGTCGTAAAAACGAAAGTTGTTCATCACCAAAGTCTGGTCTATCGAACGTCCCGTATCGACAAGCCCTTTATCTCTGTTCCACGAACTTTTAAAACTTATATTTTCTTTAAAGAAAAGTTTCTCGCGATTTATTTCGTACGAGAAATTGCCTTCTACCCTATCGGTATTATTGCCATCGTGAAGCGCCTCGCTGATTACGGTATTGCTACCCGATGGGATTATATAAGTTGTTTCGGCCAGACTGTTGCGCGACTCATGGTCGTTGAAATAGACGAGACCTACATTCACCTTGTTGCCTCCCGTCGATTTCCAGACCGTATTGAAACTTGCCGCATTGGAATGATTGAAGTAGTATTGCGACCTGTCGATAGAAGGCGGTGAAGGGCGCTTCACTGCCGTGTATTGCCCCGCTCTTGCCTGTTCGTCTCCGTTATACGATTGCAATTCGCTTCCAATATCCGTTCCGTCATTGGCATTCTTGTAAGTAGAGAAATATTGTTTCTTTTTGGTAAAGTAAGTCCCCACCAGCTCATTGCGCCATAACAAATGCCCATCTGCTCCTCCTCCAAGCATGGCCTCGATATTGAAAATGCCCTTTGCCGAATCTTTCAGTTTCAGATTGATGGCTGCTTGTTCGGGGATATTTATTTTCTTGAGTGCCTTGATAGGCTGATGGTTTTCGAGAACTTGAACAACAGACACAACTTTTGGTGTGAGGTTTTTGGTGGCAATGCCATAACGTCCTTGAAGCACATCCAATCCGTCAATATAGAAATGACTGATAGGCTTGCCCTGATAAAACACTTCGCCCGAAGAAGTGACCGACAGACCCGGCATCTTCTTGATGACATCGCCTATAGAGATGTCGTTTTTCCCTAGGAAAGCTCCGACCGAATAGTTCAGCGTGTCTCCTATCTGCCACAGTTTACCGGCTTTGACCGTTACTTCGTGCAGATTGATTACTTCGGGTGTCACGCTGAAATTGACCGTGGCAGAACGGTTGGCTACGATTCGTTTCACTTTCCTGATATTGAAACCATAGGCACTGATGCGCACTTCGCTCTCGGAAGTATTGAACGACAGACTGTAGTACCCCTTCTCATTAGAAAAGGTATAGGCTATGGTGTGAAGCGAATCGGCTCGAGCCGAAACAACAACGGTAATATCCGAGACAGGTACCCCCTTATTATCTTTTATTTCACCCCGCAGAGTGGTCTGAGACAGACAATACACACTAGGCAGAGATAATAGGAGAAAAATGATGCATGTTTTATATCGAAAGCTTTTCATGAGAAAATTATTATATCGTTATTTTATTCTTTTTCTATCGGATTATATGGCTCGGGAGGAAAATCTCCAGCCACGAACGTATGATATATTTTATCAGAACCAACATAACCCTTTATTCTGCCAGTTAACAATTGTGCACCTGCCGGATCTTGATGATAGCGGACAACCATTTTCCTTGCTCTTTCTCGTGTCATATCTATATTTTTTCTTTTTAAACTTTTATTTCTATTTACGTACCATTTATTGTTTCCATTTTTTATAGCTATACATTTCCATGTATAATCATTCTGAGTATCGGATATTTCGAGTATCAATCCCGGTAATCCTCCAAATTTATAAGGTCCATATCTTAAAGGAATATCCACAGCATACCAAGCCACATATTCTCGACCCCGAAATCGACAAGTCGCTTTTTGACAGCTATATCCTAACACATCTTTTTGACCATCCAAAAGCTTCCACTCGAAGACAGGAGAATTCTCCGTATACCAATAAGAAGGAAACATCCATGGTGTTCTGTTCAGTACTTGAGTTTGCTTTTTATCTTCGAAAATGAAGATTTCTTCGGGAATCACATACTTACAGAGTGATGGCAATTCTGTAACCCCCTTCTTATCCAATGCCGTTACTAACGAATCATTTTTATAAAGCAAATAGCTGAAACAGTGCGATACATGCTTTCCTATTTCCAATACTTGAATATCGTTTAGAGGTTTATCTTTTTGGAGAGTATCATTAATAAATGCCACATCGTACGTTACTTTGAGAATACAGGTATCCAGATGTTCGCATGTCGAGAAAACAATAGATCCAGGTAATGTAAAGCCCATATTGTGACGAGCGTACAAAGACCTCTTTACCTCGCTGGGCAATTGCGCATATCCCAAAGAGTAAAGACTACATATACATAATAATAAATACAACTTTTTCATTTTATACTCTATTATATAAGGTAAAACGTTAGGTTAGTGATAACACCCTATCATTCCTTTTCTATCGGATTGTATGGTTCGGGAGGTAGATCGCCAGAAGCGAGAGAATAGTCTTTACCGCCAGAATTTAAATCCCCACTCATTCCGGAAGTAGCCAAATACCCTGCTGGATCCTGACAAAAGCGCTGTACGTCTTTTCTAATTTTATCGCGTGCAACTACTATATTCTTTTCTGTATAAGTATATTTGTTGATCGTGGTCTTATCATTTCCTCGAGCAAGCCCCACACATTCCCAATCGTATTCTTTATTTGTATCTGAAATTGATAGTATCAAACCGGGAAGTCCTGAGAATTTATATGGTCCCATCTTCAATGGGATATCCGAGGTGTACCAAGCAATATAACTTCGTCCTCTAAACGAGCAGGTCGCTTTTTGACATTTATATCCCAATATCGATTTGTATTCATCACATAAGTTCCATCTTATATCCGGTATGGTTTCTTGATAGCCATAACGAGGTAGAGACGATGGCGTACGATAACAAGATTCTATTTGGTTTTTGCCGGAATAAATAAAGAGTTCTTCCGGAATAATATATTTCTTAAAAACAGGGAAAGCTGCCACTCCCTTTTTCTTCAATGCTGAGATTAATGAATCTTGCTGAAATAACAAGTAGCTATAACAATGCGAAATTCGCTTCCCTATTTCCACTATCTCAGTGTCGTTTTCCTTTTTCTCTTTTTGAAGCGTATCGTTAACAAACAATACATTATAGGTGACCCTTAAGATACAAGTATCAAGCTTTTCGCACTTCGAGAAAAACATCCCTTTCGGTTTCGATACACCAAATGATTGATGAGAGGCATACACCGCTCTTTTTATCTCGCTGGGCAATTGCGCATATCCCAAAGAGTAGAGACTACATATACAAAATAATAAATACAGCTTTTTCATTTTATATTCTATATATTAAGGTAAAACGTCAAATTAATAAGCAATCTATCATTCCTTCTCTATCGGGTTATAGGGCTCGGAAGGTAGATCATGAGAGATCATATTGTAGAAATCGCCTTTAAATCCCTTCATCAGATCAGCAGAATAATCCACAATCATAAAGCCATAGCCTCCTCCAAAATTGTGTACGATGATGAATTTTCCATTTCTATTATATGCGGCAACGGGATCTTCTTTCGTCTTTAGTATTTCTTTTCGTATGCTCTCCCGTGTCGTTTTTTTTGTTTTATAACTCTTGCAACTATAACGTTCTATAGATGTTTTGCATTTACTCTTCTCCAATCCGATACATATCCAGCTATATTCGTTTGCCGTATCAGAGATCGACAATATTAAACCCGGAAGACCTGAAAATTTATATGGCCCTGTTTTCAATGGAACATCCATCGTATACCAAGCAATATAACTGCGACCTCTAAAATTGCAGATTGCTTTCCGACAGTTATAACCTATTATCGTTTTTGTCTCGTCCGACAGATTCCATTTTATTTGTGGTGTATCTTCGCTATACCAATAGAAAGGTAGCGCGTCTTCAGTTCCACGATATAAGACCTCATTCCTCTTTTCTTTTATAAAAGTATATACATCTTCGGGGAGATATGTTTTATTTACTCGAGGAAAATTCTCATACACACCTTTACTTTTCATTAATGTTCTAATCGAATCATTCTGATATAATGGATAGCTAAAACATTTTGTGAGATTCTTACCAACTTGCAATATTTGTATATCTTCTTCTCTACTATCCTTTCTTAATGTATCACTCAAGAAAGATACTCTGTATGTAACTTTCAATAAGCAGGAATCTAACTTTTCACATTTTTCTAGAAACATACCGCTCGGAAGCGTCATATTCATTCCTCCTTCTTTAGATAGCAACTGCCTGATATTGGCAGGTAATTGAGCTTGTGTAGACAAAGAGCTTAAAATTACAGCTAACAACGTTATTTTTCTCATATCTTCTCTCATTCGTACAACATATTATATACATCATTCCTTTTCTATCGGGTTGTATGGCTCAGGAGGGAAATCACCCGATAAAGCTTGATAGTATTTGCCTCCGTCTATTATATGCATACTTTGTTTTGATAAATAAAAATTTCCGGCAGGATCTTTATGCAGGCGCGCAATAATACTTCTGGTTTCCTCACGAGTAACGGTCTTATCTTTCATATATTTGCCTTTGTATCGACTGACAAAATCATTATTATTTCCTTTCTGTATTCCTATGCACTCCCAACAATAATCGTTTGCCATATCCGAAATGGCAAGAATCAGACCCGGAAGTCCATGAAACTTATAAGGACCAGCATTTATTGGAATCTCGGTAGCATACCAAGCGATATATTTGCGCCCTCGGAATTCGCATAGCGCTTTCTGGCAATTGTAACCAAGTATGTTCTCATTTCCATCACTCAAAGTCCATTGTATATTGGGCAATGCTTCTACATAGCATAAATTCGTAAAATCGTATTCTGTCCTATATCGAACCTGTATTTGATTTTTTGTGGAATAAGTGACGACTTCTTCGGGGAATAGATACTCATCTTGAACAGGTACATTTATGACTCCTTTTTTATCCAGAGCAGTCTCTATAGAGTCTTTTTGATATAGTAGATAACTGAAACAAGAAGAGACTTTATGCCCCAACTTCAATAGCTGTATATCTTTCATTTTATCTCTTTTTACCGTGTCGATCACAAAACATAGGCTATACGTGACTTTTAGAATACAAGTATCTAAGATATTGCATTTAGGTGAAAGAACCATGCTATAAGGTTTTCCAACTCCCATACGAGCATGATTCCGATAGAGCAGTTCTTTCATATAAGCAGGCAGTTGAGAATGTCCATGAATACAAATTCCAACTGAAAAAGCAAATAATAAAATAAATCTATTCATAATTTCATACATATTTATATTTCTCTGAATAAACATTGAAAAGATTCTTTCGCACCATAACTTTCATAAGTATTGTTGTTCGCATTCTTTGAATATATGTGCAAGAACAATAAATATAAATAATGCAACAATACTATCATTAAGTTTTTCATAACTAAAATGATTTTATTCACTTCAAAGATAATGGTTTAATTTATAAAAATCAGTTATTAGTTCCTTACATAACGTTACAAGATTGTTAACAACAGAAGGAAATACCGAAAATATTACTTATCTTTACAACAACAAATAATAATATAAACGTGAAACGTATCTTTTTATATAAATTCATTTCAATAACCGGACTGATTGTTGTTACCATCTTGCTGACGCTATGGATAACTAATAATTACCGATTGATGGAAAAAGAGTATATGGAAAAAGTAAACAAACAGCTTGTCAGATCCATTAATAAAGAAATATGTAAGAGATTCTCTATTCGTTATCCGAATAGCAACTATACAATATCATATTCTCAGAAATCGGATGCGTTATTCGATAAAAGCGGTACTACACTACCTATTGTCGACAACATTTATGATAACAAAATCTCCATTCACCTGAACAGTTTAGATACTATCTTTAGGGCTTCTCTGAACGAGATAGATTTACACTGTCTGTACCAGCTAATTCTATTTAATCCACAGACAAAAAGAGTTATTCAAAACACCTGTTCCAATCTACACTCCTTATATACATTATCTACTATTGTTGTCCCAGTCAAATCAGACAATTCTATTGCCATTCAGGCCATCATTATGTCACCCTACAAAGATATTCTAAGCAAGATGACATTGCTGCTTATTGCAACCGTCTTGATGTTTATCTTAATCTTATATTGTATTGTATATCAAATTCGCATTATTATTCGACAAAAGAAAATTGCTACCGTCAGAGAAGATTTTTCGTATGCCATGGTCCACGATATGAAAACGCCTCTAAGCTCAATATTAATGGGTGCACATGTATTGCGAAGTGGAAAACTGGAAAGCAAACCAGAAAAGAAGGAGCGTTACTTCAATATTATAGAAGAAGAGACACAAAGGTTGCTCTCACTAATAAACAAAATATTGTTGATATCAAAGCTGGAGAATGAAAAGATAGAATTAAAAAAAGAATGGGTAGACATACAAGCACTACTTGCGCCTATCTGTGAAAAATTCAAATTGAAAGCAAACAAAGAAATAACATTTTCTATCGCACTGAACGCCTCAAAGACATATGCCGACGAAGAATATCTGAAAGAAGTCCTGGAAAATGTCATAGACAATTCTATAAAATATTCCAATCCCAAAGAAGTACATATCACAGTAACATCTGAAAACGATGAGAAAGAATGTTGTAGCATCATTCGTATAAAAGATGACGGAATAGGAATGTCGGAAGAAGATATGCATGTTATCTTCGACAAATTTGAAAGAGCTTCTGCGGTGAAACGCACCTCTAAAGGTGGAGCTACAGGATTCGGATTAGGACTGAATTATGTGTTCCATGTAATGAAAGCGCATAACGGCAGAATTGAAGTGAATAGTGAGAAAAACAAATATAGCGAATTCGCATTGTTCTTTCCATTATAAATAGATATTGCAAAAATAAAATAACGATGATAAAATTACTATTGGTTGAAGACGATGCCAATCTATGCTACATTATACAAAGTGGACTGGAAGATATGATTGGCGGCTATGAAGTGCTAACGGCAAAGAATGGTGAAGAAGGTCTGAAGGTGTGGCGCAAAGAACATCCCGATATCATTGTAGCCGATATTGAAATGCCTGTGATGAACGGTTTCGAGATGGTGGCAAAAATGAGGGAGACAGACGGTGACACTCCTATCCTATTCGCTTCGGGCAGAATCTCTCCCAAAGACGTGACTGCAGGATATAAGTTAGGAGGCAACAACTACATAAAAAAGCCTTTTGTACCCGAAGAAATGGATGCTCATATCAAAGCTTTGCTCAAAATGAATCGAGGAGTGAAAATGCACAATGACACAGATACCTACCATATCGGCAACTATTGGTTTGACTATCGCCACGCATCCCTTGCGAACACAACAGGCAACATTAAAACCATCACTACGCAAGAAGCGCACATTCTGAAAATCCTTGCTGCCAACAAGGGAAATATAGTCCGAAGAAATGCCATCATGGAAGAATGTTGGGGCAAAGACAAATCCGACGATTATTTCACATCACGTAGCTTGGACGTTTTCGTCACACGCCTAAGGAACATATTAAAAGATGATCCGAATATAGAAATAAAGACCATGAAGGGAGTAGGACTAATGTTGATAGACGAAGTACAACTCTAGCGACACAACATCCATATTCAACTATTCTTCACTTTTAACTTTATCTTGCAATAGCTCCGCATCTTGAGCACTTTGATGTAGCCGTTTGTTTTGCTCTTTATTCTCCATTATCCATATAGTCAGCACAATGAACAATATAATCAATAGCGTACAAAGCAAAGAACCCTCAAAGCCGAAATTACCGCCATTGAACAATATATTCGAACTGCGTTTAATGTGAATGAGCGAAAATTTGGTATTCGTTCCGCTAACAGAAAATCCGAAGACAGGGCCCTGTAAGAAATTCCAAAAGAAGTGCAATGAAATGGGATACCATAAATTCTTAGTATAGATGTAAGTAGAGCCAAGAAGCACGCCAGCCAGTAAAAGATTGAGCAAAGGCAACATGGAAGTATGCTCGTTGCCCAAATGAAACAGCATAAAGATAACGGCCGAAATGAACAGTGCCAGAAACTTATTCATATTGCTACGAAGCATGCGCCCCAAAATATAACCACGACAACAGATCTCTTCGGTAAATGCTACCAAGATGAAAAGAAGGATATTCCACAAAAAGATATTTTCATTGAAATGAAATTTTGCTATCCGAATATCTCCCAATTTAAGTAAAAAATAGAAGCCACCACCCATAATAAAGGCAGCTACAATCAGCCCCATAAAAATATCGCCCATCCTGCCACTTATACTCATGCCTAGAGAATTCATGCGCTTATTCTCGCAAAAACGAAGTAACAATGCCGACACACACAAAGCACCTATAAGCATAGATACTTCATTCAATATATCTTGCAGCATTGTTGTCTGACCAAATATTTTGAATTTATCAAATCCAATAAAAATACCCACAAACAAAGTCAGTACACCACTAACAGTAATAAATCCTACAATAAAAAGGATAACACACAACCATACAGGTAGCGATTTTTCTTTCTTTATTTCTGCCATCATAATTATATTTTTTGTTCTCTATTCGTTAATCTTTCGACAAAATTAGCTATAAAAAACAAAACTGTTTTATTAAATCGAGCATTTTTACTATATTTGTTCTTAAAATAATAATGAACGACATGAATATGAGAATCAAGACCTTTTTACTTTACGCCCTATTAATTGGTGGCATATCTTCATTACATGCGCAATCAAGAATGACATATTCCGTTTCAAAAGCCGGTACGCTCATTTCACAACTTACCAGAGAAGGTGCAGATAGTATAATAGAACTGAAAGTCACAGGCAAAATCAATGCTGTAGATTTTCGTCATCTCCGCGATGAATTCAAAAATCTTAAAGTGCTTGATTTATCGGGAGCTGATGTACGTCCCTATATCGGCAAAGAAGGTACCGACCAAGGAAATTTCACTATATACAAAGCCGACTATATTCCTAAACTAGCCTTTTTGAACAAGAAAACGCTGCAAAACGTTATCTTACCTTATAGCATCAGATGTATAGATAATGAAGCTTTCAAGGATTGCAACAACTTACGAATTCTTCAATTGAATAAACAAAATGCCCCCCACTTAGGAAAAGAAGCTATTAGCGATACGATTACGACTATTTTTATACCCGCTTCGGCCACAGACAACTATCGTCGCTCTCCTCAATGGGATCACTTTTCGCTCATAGAAAGCGAACCGCTATCACTGAAAGTACAGATAGCCAAACTAGGTTCCCTACAAGAAGAAATTCTCAAAGCAGGCATGCAACCGGGCAAAATAAACTATCTAACCATCGAGGGCAAAATGGACGAAGATGACTTCATGGTTATTCGCAGCTATATGTCCAACCTAGCCTCTATTGATTTAACAAATACAATCTGCGAAACAATACCCGAGTTTACATTCTCGCAGAAAAAGCACCTCATACACATAGATTTACCCAAGAATCTACACAAAATAGGACAACGAGCATTCAGTGGATGCAACAAATTGGGAGGAACCTTAATACTCCCTCCTAGCGTAACGGCAATAGAATATGGTGCTTTCATCGATTGCGATCATCTGACTCATGTTAGAGCTACCGGCAACAAAATAACAACAGTAGGAGACAATCTTTTTGGAACTGACAAAGGGAAACTCATTTATAAATAATAGTTGCTCGAAGAAGAAGCTGTTTTGAATTTTTATCGAAAGGATTTTGAAGCTCCTTTCGATTATTCAATATTGCCCCCTTAGCAGATACGCCAATAGTTGTACTGGGTTAAGTAATATTAAAATAGAAGAAGCCTGCATCAAGAATAGAAAATAGTAGTAATTTTGCGCATGATGCATATCTCTCGATCGACAAACAACAAATATCTGGCTATTATCATGATAGCGCTATTGTCGCTCTCTTGCCCTGTAAAGAGAGAAATAAAACAATGGCTCCAGATTGAGACCCCTCAACAAACGATGGGATCAAGTTGCCCAAGGACTTGCTACACCAATTCAAACGATCATATTTTAAGTCGCTTTGTCAGTAAGCAGAGAGAAGTAAAAGCCTTATTTCCTTTTAGTATTCGTACAAAGTGTATCGACAAGTTTGCGTTGCTAAATAACGTCGACTTACACGGTTTTTCTATTTTCCAAAAACAGAAGATCCCATCTTTTCTGCTCTTTAGAAAACTCTTGATTTAGATAAATACTTTTCATTTAGATAAGCTATTGACACCGAAGCCAATTCCTCTCGTTTAACGAACAGGGTTCGTCTCTTCGTGCCAACGAGTAATGTTTCATACAAACAAATACATAAAGAATGAAAAAGTATATGATGATATTATTGTTGTCCTCATTTATTATGGAAACAACAAATGTGAGTGCACAAACAACAAAAGAAATCGCCCAAGTTGAACAATCAATTAAAAGCAATGGCAAGTATGCATTGCTAGTGATGAATCCAAAGCATTTGAAAGTAGCTATCATGACTGGTGAAAGATTTAAAAATAAAAGCAAAAAGATAGGTTTTCAGATAGTGACATGTGGAGAAGTAGTAAAAGAAATCTCTACCAACGAAGAGCTGAAAAAGACAGTTATGGAAGCTGTACAAAAGTATGGATTGAAAATAGTTGTTTGTGGCTTGACTGTTAAGCAACTAAATATAGACAAAACACTTCTCCCTGCCGAAACGCCAATTGTAAATAATGGCATCGTTTATATGTTTGGACTGGAAGAGTTAGGCTACAAATCAATAAGCATATAATATATACCGGAAGATGAATAGGAAAAATTATCAGTTGCCGCTGCAAGTTGGTGCCAGCGGACTTCTTAGTTTATCGATGCGTTGGGTGATCGGTTGGACCTACTTCTCAGCCTTTTGGCGCAGAGTTGTGTTGGAGAATAAGCTGGATTCTAATATAGCAGGCTATGTGGAAGAGAAATTCAATCACTTTCTTCCCAATGCACTAGGTATAAACCCAATTATTGAATATCTGGTGATGCATCCGCATGATTTGCAACTTGCCATGATTCTGTTTACAATAGTCGAGGCTATTGTGGGTTTGTTCATGATACTTGGATTGTTCACCCGACTAATGAGTGTCGGTGTGTTTGGGCTTGCCTTCGGTATCCTTTTAGGTTCTGGATGGTTGGGCACTACATGCCTTGATGAATGGCAGATCGGAATTTTAGGATTGGCAGGTGGTTTCACTCTATTCTTAACAGGTAGTGATGTATATTCGCTCGATCATTATTTTATGCAGCAAAAAAGCAAATTCACGTCTACCCGTTGGTTTCGAGCAATCGGTTCCGGCCCATTGCCGTTGAAAAACATGAAGACGTTTATACTGTCTTTTTCATTGTTTATTTTCGGCATAGCCCTATTTACGAATCAATCCTTCCATGGTGGAGTATGGGGAACTTTGCACAATAAATCAGTAAAACCGAAGATCGAAATATCCAATGTACGACTCAATCGTTCTGATCTTACATTCGAAGTGTATCGAACGGAAGGTGTAGATGTCTATGGCTCGTTCTTGATAGGCATACAAATAATCGGTCCGAATGGTCAAGTTATCAAATCATTGAATATTAACGACCTTTCAAAGTTTCCTCTTGGAAGAATAAAAAACAGGTATGTTACGAAAGTAAAACCAGGCAAACATAGTTTGATAATACCTTTGGGTGCAAAAGCCGATCTAACTGTTGATATAAGAGGTTTGCATATTAGTAACAATGACACGTTGAAATTGATAGATGTCAGTGGAATAGAATGGACGGCTAAGATACGATGAATAGGTATTACTAATTTGCAGTTTTAAAGATGTTCGGTAACAAAAAAGATTTCTAACGTATGTCGCTGCCATAACTTCCGTTAGTTATTGCGGTAACTAACGGAAGTTATCATGACAACTAACATTAGTTTCTCCTGCGACATCTGTTAGTTACCGCAGCGACATACGGTTGATTCTTGGCACTCGGTGCGTGTCATACCCCGAAAAGGAAAGTGGCGCAAGTGAGAATACCAGTGCGAATGATGGGTGAAGCGAAATCGTTTCATGTTGTCTTATTTTACTAAAAGTGTCGCATGTGTCGCATAGGAATCCTATAAACTCTATATTTTTTTTATCGACGTATGGCACGTTTATCATTATGACACTCTAATTACATGAAATATGATTACATAAAAAATAAAAATAAAAAAAATAAAGGAGATAGGAATCCTATGCGACACATGCGACAGGGGTATGTCGATTTTCGAAGTCGGAGTATATTGTGACTGCGATTTTTGGAAAAAGCAATAATTACCCTCTTTTTGGGAAATTGCAGTATTTGAAAATAAAACCGCTGTTTTGCATATAATACAAATTGCTAGATAAATAAACTTTATCTTGTCATTATGAACAATATTTACCGTAAAAGTAATATAAAGATATTCCGAAAAAATGATAAAAACGCCTATTTTAGAGCTTTTTAGAAATTTGACCAAATTATTGCCTGAAGAAAACAGACCCTCCATTTGTAAACTATTATTTTTAGTACCTATAGATGCTGTTAGATTAAAAAAGAAATCCCGCCTTTACTGCAAAATTGCAAGTAAAGACGGAATCTTTTTGTTGTCTTTAAATTCCTAAGCTTTCAGAACTCAAGATCGAATAAACGACCTTGTCAGCGCATCTACTTTCTTTCCTAACTCCGCACCTCAGGCATCACTGTGCACATGCGTACAGCAGCTATGCTTTTAATGTTTTAAGGTAGGCAGAAAGATTTGCAGCATCGATGTTCTTGGCTATTATAATACCATTTCCATCTATCAAATAGTTGATTAACCCTCGTCCCAATCTATAAGTAGCATAGATGTCGGACCTCGTCCCCTTCGCCTGCCAGGAACAGACAGAAGCAACTAATTGATCATTGCGGATAGTCTCATTACAAATCGAACGATATTCATCGAACGATACAGAGACCATTTCCACATTTTTGTTTCCGGATACCCGAAGCACATTGCTAATACTCACGTTTTGCATACGTGACTGTGCATCGTAACTTGCCCAGAAACTCACCAGCACATACTTCCCCTTTTCAGCACTCAGCTTAAAGGTCTTCTGAGGTACGCCAGCCAATAACGACGTAGTTTCAATTTTAAAATCCGGGGCTACGTCACCCACACTTAAACCTCCTGTAGGTTTATCTTTCTCAACGAAAGCGCACAAGGAACTTAATAGTGTTACAACAAAAAGCCATTTTACATACTTCATGTAATCGGTTTTTGATTAATACTATTCGGGACTGCCCCTTAGACAGTGATTTCCTTCCCGAACTTTCACTTAACACTTCAATATCGTATATCGAATATATTGACAATCAAAGCATTAAAATCTGAAATCTGTAGCAAAAGTAAAGAAATTCATTGAAACTGCCAAATTAATTATTCTTTTTTCGGTTTTCACCCATCAGTTTTTTACTCTTTGAACGAATTTTATCAAATATAATTGGTAATTTTGCAATTCACAACAGAAGATATAGGCGTATAATGAAGTTTTCCGATTTAAATTTGAACAAGCAAGTGCTTGAGGCCCTAGATGCCATGCGTTTCAGCGAATGTACCCCCATTCAAGAAGAAACTATTCCTTATATATTAGAAGGAAGAGATCTGATGGGGATTGCTCAAACCGGCACGGGAAAAACAGCAGCTTATCTACTACCGATCATCAACAAATTATCGGAAGGTGGCTATTCAAACGATCACATTAATAGTATAGTAATGTCTCCGACTAGAGAATTGGCCCAACAGATAGACCAGACAATGGAAGGTTTCTCTTATTTCGTTCCAGTATCCAGCGTACCCGTATATGGGGGCAGCGACGGGGCTTCGTTTGAACAACAAAAACGAGGATTATCACTAGGAGCCGATATGGTAATCGCTACGCCGGGACGTTTTATAGCCCATCTAAACATGGGGTACGTAGATATGTCCAAAGTCTCATTCTTTATACTTGATGAAGCAGACCGTATGCTCGACATGGGATTTTCCGAAGATATTATATCAATAGTGAAACTTCTGCCTAAGAATTGCCAGATGATCATGTTTTCGGCAACAATGCCTGACAAGATCCAACAGCTTGCCCGTAAGCTATTACACAATCCGGCAATGGTGAAACTTGCCGTAGCAAAGCCTGCTGAAAAAATTATTCAGCAAGCTTATATCTGCTATGAGAATCAAAAACTAGGCTTGATACGCAAAATATTGACAGAAGGCCGTGATGATCGTACCCTTATTTTCGCGTCTTCGAAAATAAAAGTAAAAGAAGTAGCACGCTCTCTGCGAAACATGAGACTGCCTGTAAGAGAAATGCACTCGGACTTAAATCAACCAGAAAGAGAATCGACGATGCTCGACTTCAAATCTGGAAAGATAAAAATATTGGTAGCTACAGATATCATTGCTCGGGGTATCGATATTGACGATATCCGAACAGTAATAAACTATGATGTACCTCATGATAGCGAAGACTATGTGCACCGTATAGGTCGAACAGCTAGGGCCAACAATGATGGTATAGCCATCACTTTTGTGAGTGAAAAAGAACAACGCAAATTCAGAGATATAGAAAAGTTCTTAGAAAAGACTGTCGAGAAAGTTCCTCTGCCAGAAGTCTTTGGTGAAGGACCGGAATATCATCCCGTGTCGTTGAATCATCACAGCAAAGGACGCAACCCTAACAATAGAAACCACTCTCAGCAATCTAATAGACGTCCAAGAGGTAATAGAATCCCCAAAGAAGTAAAATCGAAGGATTAGTGTAATATTTTAAAGATTAGTTCGTTCAGGATATCAGCATCGGTCACCGATACATTCTCAACACCTTTCGACATGGCATCGGCACGACGAATATCACTGATGATCGACATTGCCTTCCAACCATTATAGTGACGCATTGCCATCGAATAAGTTCGGGCTTGCCACGCATTGCGAAGTCCCATAAAACCAGCAAGTCCTTGTTCAGACTTATCGGGCGAATAATAAGCTAACATTAAGTTTGAAAAGAAATTGAAGAGCGTAGCAATGGTCACTTGAATAGGATTAGACTTAGGATTCTCCGCAAAATATTGAATGATAGTATTCGCTTTCAAAACATCTTTTGTTTGAATGGCATTAAGTAATTCAAAATTATTATAATCCTTACTGATTCCTATGTTTTTCTCAATGTCATCGGGCATAATCGTTTTCCTCCCCTCTTCGAGAGTAATAACTAATTTGTCCAACTCGCTACTCATTCGACTCAAATCAGCTCCTACATGATCGCTCAACATTTCTAAAGCATTGGACTCTATCTTGACTCCCTTATCCGACAGATAAGAGGTAATAAAGTCCGGAAGTTGGTTGTCTCTAAAGCGCTTCGACTCAAAAAGGACTCCTTTCTTCTCAATAACTGAAGCCAATTTTTTACGTTTATCGAGTACACCATGTTTGTGACAAATAACCAGCAACGTAGACATTTGAGGCCTTTCCAAATAAGGCTCAAGCCCTTCTATATTTTTGATATTCTGTGCCTCTTTGACAACAACAACCTGATGCTCCGCCATCATAGGATAACGCTTAGCCATATTGACAATTGCCGCTACGTCTTCCACATCAGAGCCATACACCACGGTAAGATTAAAATCTTTCTCGGTTTCCGAAAGTACATTGGCTATAATGTAGTTACTGATTTTGTCGATAAAGAAATCTTCTTCTCCCATCAAATAATAGATAGGATAATATTGTTTTTTCCTTAAATCGCGCAAGATCCCTTCGTATGTCGCTGCGGATCCTGCCATTACCAATCGAATTTCAAATGTTTCACTGTTTTCTTTTCGTCAACGATCATTCGAAGAGATTCAATGCCTATTTGTACATGTTCTTTCGAATAATTTTTTGTCACTTGGCTATCGCTCTTCTCAGTCTTCACCCCCTCGGGCATCATAGGCTGATCGGAAACTAAAAGAAGCGCACCGGTAGGAATATGGTTGGCGAAACCGACGGTAAAAAGAGTAGCCGTCTCCATATCTACTGCCATAGCACGAGTTGTTTTCAGATACTCTTTAAACTTCTCATCATACTCCCATATACGGCGATTGGTAGAGTAAACAGTGCCAGTCCAATAATCATGCGCATTATCTCTGATAGCCGTAGAAACAGCACGTTGCAACATAAATGCAGGAAGAGAAGGAACTTCGGGAGGAAAATAATCATTGGATGTTCCCTCACCCCGAATAGCAGCAATAGGAAGAATAAAATCACCAAGATGATTTTTCTTATCAATGCCTCCACATTTGCCCAAAAAGAGACATGCCTTGGGATTAATGGCGCTCAATAAATCCATGATAATAGCGGCATTAGGACTTCCCATACCAAAATTTATCATAGTAATACCTTGGGCAGAGGCAGAAGGCATATTTGAATCTTGCCCCATAACAGGGACATTACAAATCTCTGAAAACAACTCTACATACTTTGTAAAGTTGGTCAACAAAATGTAATCTCCAAAATCTTCCAACGAGCGTTTTGTATAACGCGGAAGCCAATTTTCTACAATTTCTTGCTTTGTATGCATATTTCTATTAAATTTGTAGCAATTAGATGCTATTATTTAACGCACAAATATACAAAATGTTATCGTTAAATTTACCGATTTTCAAAACAAATATCATACAGAGAGGTGAAAATCGTATGATTTTCGACATCCTACGCAAAAGGTATGTCAAATTGACTCCCGAAGAATGGGTACGCCAACATTTCATTCATTTTCTTGTGGACCACAAACATTATCCGCAAGCACTACTTGCCAATGAAGTAGGGCTCGATCTAAACAACACCAAAAAGCGTTGCGACACAATACTCTACCGCCGCGATCTAACTCCATTGATGATTATTGAATACAAAGCTCCTCAAATAAATATCGCGCAAAAGGTCTTTGACCAGATTGCGCGATATAATATTGTTCTGCGAGTAGACTATCTCATTGTGAGCAACGGTTTGCAACATTATTGCTGTAAAATGGATTACGAGCACCAAACTTATTCGTTCCTCACCGACATACCCGATTATAAATTATTATAAGGAGTATGAATAGCGTACCAAAGAAGACTCTCTATGCTTCTTTTTTCTTGGTAGACGCAGCCCGTTTGCGAGTTTTCTTTACCGGAACTTCTTCCTTCACTTCCTGAACTTCAGCCAATTCTGGATCTATAAGAATACGGCCACAATATTCACAAACAATAACTTTCTTACGAGAACGAATATCGAGCTGACGCTGAGGAGGAATCTTATTAAAGCAACCGCCACAAGAGTCACGTTGCACATAAACGATACCCAGCCCATTACGTGAATTTTTACGAATACGTTTGAAAGATTGCAACAGACGGGGTTCAATTTTCATTTCGAGGTCTTTCACATTGTCCCTTAATTTTTCTTCCTGTTGACGTGTCTCCGCTACGATTTCTTCCAATTCATCTTTTTTCTCTACAACATCTTTCTCGCGTTCTTCAAGCGCAGCCTGACTATTGGCAACTTCCTCCTCTTTAGCAGTCTGCTCTTCTGTAAATTCACGAATCTTCTTATTACAAAGTTCAACTTCCAGCGTTTGGAATTCAATTTCTTTATTCAAGAAGTCATATTCGCGATTATTGCGAACATTATCCAATTGTACTTTATATTTCTCAATGGAAGCCTGTCCTTTTTCTATTTCATTTTTTTTGCCGACAATAGCTTTCCTTATATCTTCGATTTCTGCTTTGATTTTGTCGATGCGAGTATGCAAACCGGCAATCTCATCTTCCAAATCCTGAACTTCTAATGGAAGTTCACCCCTCAATGTCCGAATTTTATCAATCTCGGTTAATGTCTTTTGCAATTGATACAGTGTCTTTAATTTCTGCTCAACAGTCAATTCGACCACTTCTTTTTTAGATTCTTTAGCCATTTTATTATAAGTATTTAATAGGATTTGTCACCACCGAACACATATAAACAGGTATTTCGGGACATAAATCCTTTATGATTGAATAAAATATTTCTTTCGTATATTGTTCACTTTCATAATGTCCTATTTCGGCCAGCAGTATTTCGTTTTCATGACCGAAAAACTCGTGATACTTAATTTCACCTGTAACAAAGACATCGGCATGACGAGCTATAGCCAAAGGTATAAGAAACGCTCCAGAGCCGCCACACAAAGCCACCGATTGAACAGTTTTGCCTACATAATTATTATAGCGGACACATGACACGCCAAAGATAGATTTTAATCTCTTCAGAAAAGAAAGTATCTCTTCCGGTTGATCTAAAACTCCAATAGCTCCGGCTCCTGCTTGCGACCAATCGTTTTTTACAGGAAACAAATCATAAGCAGGTTCTTCGTAAGGATGCACATCAAGCATCGCTTTTACAGCGCTTCCCTCTTTGTGCGCCGGAACAATAGTTTCGATACGCACTTCTTTCTCCTCGTGTTCCTTGCCTACTTCGCCAACAAAAGGATGAGTGCCTTCGCCTCCCCTAAAAGTTCCTACACCTTCTATATTATAGCTGCAGTTGTCATAATTCCCGATAGAGCCACATCCTGCCTCAAAAAGAGCCTTTCGTACTGTATCGGAATGAGAAACAGGAACGTAAGTAACAAGTTTAACCAGATTATCGGCTTTTGGCTCAAGAATCTCAACATCTCTTAGGCCCAGCTTTTCGGCCATTTTAAAATTAACACCATACATGGCATTATCCATATTAGTATGAGCCGAATAAACGACAATTCCTTTTTGGATAGCCAGCATTACACAACGCTCAACATAATTATCCCCTGTAACCCGTTTCAGTTTGCTAAATAGTAACGGATGATGAGAAACAATAACGTTACAATGGCGTTGTACTGCTTCATCAATGACCTCTTCCGTGACGTCTAAACACAACAATGCCCCTGTAACTGTCGCTTCTGTCAATCCCACTTGCAAGCCGGCATTATCAAAGCCATCTTGCAAAGGCAGAGGCGCGAACCGTTCAAGGGCGTCTATCACTTCCTTTACTTTCATTAGTATGAAATTTCTGCTGCAAAGATAATGAATATTCTCCGATTTTCAGAACAAATAATCAAATAATTATTCGCCTAAAAGGCAATCTGGCAATCTTTAGTTGGAACTGACAACTTTCATCGATAGCTTACCTTCGAAACTGACCGTCAAATAAATAAGACTTGAAATATAACTCTCAGGCTGTTGAAGTGCCGCTTCATAGCAAAAACCATCTTTACCGACCCGGCGAAAATTCATATCAGAAAGAACTGCTTTCTCTAAAAACTCTGGAGGAACTAAAGATTGGAACATTTGTTTTTTAATATCAGAGCCATAAATCAACTTTGCACCATCATAAACACAAATATGCATAATGTTGTCGTAATAAACATTATCAACTTGAAATCCATCTTCCGAAACAGATGAACAATACACCTTCATCCGCGATGGATTAATATAAGTATAAACATGGTATCTTTTATCCTTATATACCACTACAGAGTCTTTTTTCACTTGGGTTTTGTAAATCGGCAGAGGGGAATTCTTTTGTGTAAAAGCCTGAATATCTTCTGGATCTTGAGATTTGTGTAATTTAAGTTGCTCGCCCATTACAGAATGAAGGCACAGCGTATACATCATACGTTTTTCAATCTTATATGTTGCCGTATCACTACCAAAAGTATACAAGGTATCTCCTATTACTTTAAAGTATACCGGCTCTGTTTGAGAATCGGCATAATATATAGTATCCCCCTTAATACGCATCAAAGGAGATTCTGTTTCATCATCAACCCAAATACCTTGCATCTCTTTTTTGGCCCCAGCATCTTCGCTTCTGAGGTTGCTTTTCTTCTTCCCTTGGCAAGCCATTAAAAAAGTGACAATAGGCAGCAACAATAATATTATTTGAATATCCTTCTTTCTCATAAACTTAATATGTGGCAAATTTACGCATTTTTTTCGAGAGAAAGCCACATTACCCTAATATTTATATTCTTTTTCACCAACGCTAGAAGTTTCGATAAGCAATTAATATTATCTTTGCATATCTGTTATCAAAGTGAAAACAAAAAGATGAATGAATTCATTATTGCCGATAACCAAGACATCACAAAAGCAGGTATATTGTTCTTATTAACCAACCAAAAGGAGGATACAAACAGCTTGTTGGAGGTTTCGAACAAATCGGAACTAATATCTCAATTATGCCTACATCCCCAAGCTATTATCATACTGGATTATACCCTATTCGACTTTTCGGGAGTAAACGAACTGATTACCCTGAGCGAACGTTTCAAAAGCTCTGTTTGGCTGCTGTTCTCTGACGAACTCAGCACCGATTTTCTACGTCAAGTGCTCTTCTGTAGCCATTCGTTCAGCATTATAATGAAAGATAATCCGAAAGAAGAAATTCTATCCGCGCTACATTGCATTGAACGCCGAGAGCGCTTTATTTGTAATGAGATAAGCAACACATTACTTTCTGGAAATATTCAACCCACAATTTATCAAGAAGACAAACTTCTGACTATTACAGAAAGAGCTATTTTGAAAGAAATCGCATCAGGAAAGACGACAAAAGAAATTGCAGCCGAAAGAAATCTCAGTTTTCATACTGTCAATAGCCACCGTAAGAATATTTTCCGAAAATTGGAAGTCAATAATATCCATGAAGCAACTAAATATGCTGCGCGAGCAGGCATTATCGATTTGGCAGAGTATTTCATCTGATATTTCTATTTCGATATAAACTTATGTGGGTAGTTATCCAACAGATATTTCACCACTGCCTACACAGACCTCTGATTTATTATCGTATATGACGCCAAACTGCCCCGGAGCAATCCCTTGCAGTAGACTTTCAGACACTACATGAAATTTTTCCCCTTCACGAACAAGCTTTCCATGAATAAATTCTGGTGTATGACGAATTTTGAAAGTAACCTCTACTTCATCCTTATCTGCCCAAGGATCTTGGGTGATAAAATGAAAATCGCGCATAGTAAACTCTTTACCATATTGTGTCTCTACCCCATAACCGTGAGAAACATATATTATATTTTGATCTATATCTTTCTTGACAACGAACCAAGGTCCGCCACTAAGTCCTAATCCCTTGCGTTGACCTATCGTATGAAACCAGAAGCCTTTATGAGTACCGATTTTCTTACCTGTTTCAAGCTCGATAACCAACCCCTCTTTTTCGCCAAGAAAACGGCGGACAAAATCATTGTAATTTATTTTGCCCAAAAAACAAATACCCTGACTGTCCTTGCGCTTTGCATTAGGTAATTGGGCTTCTTCGGCAATACGGCGTACCTGATCTTTCATTAATTTGCCCAATGGGAACATCAGTTTCTTGACTTGAAGATATGTAATCTGAGCCAGAAAATCTGTTTGATCTTTCACAGGATCAACAGCAGTACCCAACCATACTTTGTCATCGCGGAGCAACGTTGTGGCATAATGGCCGGTAGCTGTCATATCAAAGTTTTTGCCCATACGCTCTTCAAAACATCCGAATTTTATGTATCTATTGCACATCACATCCGGATTTGGAGTAAAACCTCTTTTCACTTTATCAATGGTATAGGCTGCCACCGTATCCCAATATTCTTTCTGCAAATCAATAACTTCAAGAGAGAGACCATATTTGTGGGCAATAAGCTGACAAATTTCTATATCTTCTTCGGCAGAACAATCCATATAGTCTACATTGTCCATTCCTATTTTAATGTAAAACAAAGCCGGTTTATAGCCTGCCTCACAAAGCAAATGAACAACTACCGCACTATCTACACCCCCCGACAATAAAGCCGCTATTTCCATATTAATCCTTTCTCTTGTTTTTAATGGACACAAAGTATTATCACTTTCAGATGCAAAGATAACATGTTTGTATCTAAAAGCAAAAACCTTCAATCAAAAAAGAAACACCAAATATCAGTCTGCCTCAGTTTTGTTTCAAACTTTTTTTTCTATATCACCTTCTGTATTGACATGAGCATTGGCAGCACTACTGCCCTGTAAAGGTACTGAAAAACTAAACGTAGAACCCTCACCTTCTACAGACTCAAACCATATTTTCCCACCATTTTTAATAGCAAAATCATGGCATAATAACAAGCCCAATCCAGAGCCTTCTTCTTTGTTCGTTCCAAAAGTACTATAGTGAGTATCAGTATGCATCAACTTCGGTTGATTTTCTTCGCTTATACCACAACCATGATCCCTAACACTCACAACGGCCATCTCTCCTTCTTGATAAATATTAAGTTCTACTTCTTTTCCAGAAACACTAAACTTGATGGCATTGCTCAACAAATTTCGACAGATAGTCTTTATCATATCAGTGTCCGCATGAACATTAATAGGTTCCTGAATATCTTTCATCACAAGTTTAATGCCCTTCGTCTCGGCAACCATATCGAATATCTCCATGGTAGCTTTAATAATAGGAACAATATCAAAATCTTGATAAACCACTTTCAGTCGACCGATCTGACTTTTGGTCCATTTTAGTAAATTATCGAGCAAAGTGAACAAGTCCTCTACAATATGATTGGCTGTAGTCAACAACTCAAACAAATCTTTCCCAATGGTAGCATCCTGTAAACTCATCAAAAGCAAATTGAGCACCATTTTGACAGACCCCATCGGGGAACGTAAATCATGAGCGATAACAGAATACATCTTGTCACGACTCATTATCGTATTCTCTAATTCGTCACGCTGCTGAATAATGATCCGCTTAGCAGCTATTAAAGAAATCTGATGCTGAACTCGTACGATCAATTCATCCTTATTAAAAGGTTTGGATATAAAATCATTTCCACCAACGTGAAATCCTTTGACGATATCAGTAGTATTATCTAATGCGGTCAAAAAGATAATAGGGATATCACAAGTATCCTTATCGACTTTCAACACCTGGCACACTTCAAATCCACTTTTATCAGGCATCATCACATCCAACAATATTAAATCAGGCTTTTCTTTTTGAGTCACCTCAATTGCTTCACAACCTCCAGATGCAGTAATTATACCAAATTTTTCATTTGATAACAACACTTTAAGCAGTAAAATATTTGCTGCGACATCGTCTACAATCAAAATATTGTAATCAGATGGATTAAAAACTTTTTGCGCATTCATATAATCTCTCCAGAGTCAAAATATAATTTTATTGAAATAAATAGCAAAAATCGCATTTTTATTATTAAGCACCAAATAAAATATAACTTTTTTCATTATACAAATTCAAATAATCTGCTAAACATCTCCAATCTATGGCATATTGGTAATGCACCTATCAGTTTTTTAGAATAAAAAAGTCTCGCATTTTTTGGTTATATAAAAAAGATATTATATCTTTGCACTCGCTTTCAACAAGGAAGTTCGGGGCATAGCGCAGTCCGGTAGCGCGCCTGCTTTGGGAGCAGGAAGTCGTCAGTTCGAATCTGGCTACCCCGACAAGTTGAAAATCAAGCAGTTACGATAACAAGTAGCTGCTTTTTTTGTTATATTAGTATAAAACACTACCTGCGTTTGAAAGCTTACAGAAGCATTTGACTATATTTGCCCGTAACTAAACCGTAACTGAAAAATGAAGGCATATATAGAAGTAAGAAAAGATAAAACTAAAAAAGGATACCCCATAATCATAAAAGTCCGCTATAATGATAGGGCTATTGCCATAGGCACCGGATACTACATCGATAAATTATCTTATTTCAATCCGACAGACAGTAACAATTATCTGACAAAAGAAGTTCCTGATCATAAAATTAAGAACTTACGCCTAGTTGAGATATTAAACAAAGTAGAAAGATATACTATCGATTATATACCCAGTCACAATAAAGACATAGACCTCGAAAACAAAATTAAGGAATTGGTTACAGGACAAGAACAGGAGAAAGAAATAAAATATTTCGTCAATTACCTAGATGACTATGTCAGTCTGAAAACCGCCAAAGGTACCATCGCTGTTTATCAAGATACTAAAAGCCAAATACTAAAATACGATCCATACTGTACATTCAAAACAATGGATCGCCGATGGCTTACTGCCTTCGAATCGTGGATGCTTAGTAGGATGAAAATAAACTCAGCTGGAATACATTTGAGGAATATTCGCGCCATATTCAATTATGCCATAGATGAAGAAATAACAACTCTATACCCTTTCAGAAAATTTCATATCAAAAAAGAAGAAACAATCAAACGCTCTCTCAGTATTGATCAACTAAGGTTGCTTAAAGATTATCCGGTTCTTGGCTATCAAAAGAAATACAGGGATCTGTTCATGCTCATATTCTATCTTATAGGTATCAATGCTGCGGACCTATTCAATATCACAGATATTAATCCCGACGGTCGTATCGAATATTATAGAGCAAAGACACATAAACTATATTCTATAAAGGTAGAACCGGAAGCATTGGAGATTATAAACAGATACAAAGGAAACAAATATCTACTCTATGTTATGGACACCTATAAGAACTATAAGGACTTCCTTCATAGAATGAATGAAAACCTGCAAGAAATTGGCGAAATCACTTATGAGGAGAAAATGATAAGCGGTAAAAGAAGAAAAATCAAAAAAGCTCATCCGGCATTCCCCGGACTTTCATCTTATTGGGCACGCCATACATGGGCTACTCTTGCGGCAGAGTTAGATATACCAAAAGAAACGATTTCTGCGGCCCTCGGCCATAATATTGGTTCATCGGTAACATCCATCTATATCGATTTCGACAGGAAGAAGATTGATGATGCGAATAGAAAAGTTATTGATTACTTACTTGGAAATGGATAAATTTACGAAGCCCCTCTCCTATTCGAATAAATTTAATGGTTCATTCTCCATAAGATATTCTCAAGTATACGTTTATATTTTCTCTTCAATTCTGAATGTCTATATAATGAATATATTAGATCATAAAGTTCTTCTCTCTTTAAAATATCCATTACTTTAATATCACATTGCATTAAAAAATCTTCATTAAATTCAAAAATTGAGCTTCTATGAGAAATGAATGTATCTTTATCAAAAGAAAAACCTTTTTCCCCTATTTTCAAGTTAGCAGGAAAGCAATATACAGAAATACCATTATCACATATCAATCCTTTTTTAACAGGGGCATTAAAATATATTTGAGATGTAGTAATGGCAAATAATTCAACTTCTTTATCGGTGTTTCCAATTACAATAAATAACTTATCCTTGTAGCATGTTGGCAATTTAAAGTTACGGATTAACAATATAGTCCCTGCTTTATATTTCATCCAACCACCGAATGCAATTCCATATTTTCTTTATCAGATAAGAATAGCGATTTTTTAAACTTATCATCTTTTATTAGTTCACTAAAATCTATTTCAACATCGCTTGTTTTATTATCTTCAGTAAATTTTAATCCGTATAACTTCTTAAACTTATCCCATAATCCATTTTTGGAATGAGTTACCTCAACCAACTGCCTTGATGTTTTACTCTTATATTTAGCAATAATACTGTCAATGATGTCCATGTCAGAATCGCTGAATTCACTATCGTCAAATTTAATTTTTGACTTTGGTATAATTTTGCACGAACGATCATCTTCCGTAACGAATTTTACGTATTCACTAAACTTATTGCACCCACTATTCTTGGAAAAATAAACATCCTCAGATACAGGGCCAAGACTCCATACTTTATATGAAAGCCATGTCATAGGATAGCCTCTCTTTATTGTAGACTCCTGATCAATAAGATATAAAAGTTTCAGAAGTTTCGTATGTCCAAGAGGAGCGCACTTCTCTGCTAGGTATAGTATCAAATTACCCACGAAAGCCTTATTTGCTTTTCCGCCTATATACATATATGTTTTATTTATGCTGCAAATTTACCCATAAATGTTTTAATTACAACAATATTGCAAAAATTATTTGCTTATTTAGCCGTTTTTAATCGTTTTTTGAGGTTATACGCCATTTTTTGGATAACAAGAATCGCAAGTAGTCAAAATAGCGAGTCACCTATTTTTCGCTTTTGAACTTATACATGAAGAGAAACATTTAGGCTCAAAGAACTCTAATAATGTTCCAAAAATTATTTAATTGTATAAAGATAGAATCATACTTATCTTTAGAAAACTCTTGAATCATTCAATATGTATATTTACTCGCCTCGGAGACTTACTTATTTTCATAGATCATATTTCTTTTCAAAGGCACTTTGCTCTTCATCGCTTAGCATAATAAGTCCCTCTGGTCTTGTTTTGATTAATCTGATATAAGACTCATCATCATCATATCCAATTTTAAATATAATATCTTTTGCCTTGCAAATATCTTTACTTGATACAAATATTATATCACAGTCTATATTTTTAGATTCAAAAGAATCACAAAATTCTAATTCTTTTTTTGCATATTCCTCATTATTATATTCAGGGAGTGGCTCAACTTCTACAATATATATATTGTTTGAAGAGCCATATCCACATTTGAATCTTAAGGAGGGATATTTATCATACATTTCAATAAGGAACGACTTTATTTCATTTAAACGTTCATCCATAATGATCTTATTGGTTTTTATTATTCATCACTATATTTGGAATCCAGATTATACCATTTCCAACTTAAAATATCTTTTTCTGATGATCCATATTCTCAGCAACAAAATCTAAGAGGCCATTACTATTTTGGCAATATTGCCATAAAAACGTCATTTACTTTTTGGTCTATACATATTATAAACCAAATCTGGAAAGAACAGCCTTAGATACAACCGGACTATCTTTCAGGGTTTCAACAATCAGATTGAAATCTTCATCATCTATATCACCCAAATAATTTCCGGCGAGCAACGAGTCCAATCTTGCAGTTTTGATATTAGAACAATCTATGAAACAATTGTATCTTAAAAAAGAATATTTATTTTGTCTTATTGGCATGTGCAAGATTTTGATCTCATACGGTAAATTTTGATTTATTCTCGAATTAAAAATCACTCCACCATAAACACATTACCGTCGTTATCAAAACCGAGTACTACAAAATATTTAATTCTATCATTATATCCGTTTTTAGGTGTAATTCCGTTAGACCTATCCATTCTAATTTCATATACACTTCCTATCTCTATATCATTGTAAAGCGGCATCGATCATCATTTGATTATCAATGTATTCTAACATACCCTCTCCTGCTCCTCCAGCTTTTGCCATAGAGACTTCCTTGATGCATTTATAACCTACATTTTTTTTACTTGCTTCTTTATAGGCTGCATCGTGGGATTTATTCATAAGTTCATCAAATGACAAATTTTTATTTTCATTTATAGAATTATCTAACGCTTCCTTTTCTGATTTAGAGATATAATCCTCATTCGGCAAGCGTTTAGATGACACAAAATTAGACGCATCCTCCGCTCCAACGTCAATGGCATCTTTTAATATTTTATTCAATTCATGGCCTTGAAAATCACCCTTGATAGCATCATATAAAAGAGTAGGAACTGGCCCATATTGTAATGCAAAGAACGTATCTGAAGTTATACGGAATCCCCATTTTGCCAAATGTTCCCTTTCAGCAAAATAAAGTATTTTAAATAAATGATAATAATCTATTGTCCTAGTTTTATGGAGAATATATAATATCACTTCAGTAAGTTTCTTCATTTCAAATTCATCCATAATAAAAAAAATAAAAACCGATATACATTTGATTTAGTGTATGCACCTTTAGAATTTCCTTGGGCGATATATTTTATATACCTCCATTATAACAATTGTGTGAAATTATTAGAGCATTGACCACAAAAGCAGATACTTCAGGACCTATTTTATTATATTCCTTTAGTTCATCCCAATCTTTATCTAATTCTTCTTGAGTCGCATTAGCTAAATATTTCTTTAAGTCCTCTAATATATTTGTCATCTTTCTATATATTTATTTCTTCATCCGTAATTCTAATCGCAAATGTACTTTAAATATATTGTAAATACATAATATATGCTTGTTATTTTAATGCTTTTGAGTATTTTTCAGCGTTTTTCGGCACTATATATTATATCTGACGATTCGCTACTTTAGTTCGATTATCACAATCTTTTCGGAATGTATATTTTTATATTTTATCGTATTATTCATAGGTTAATATCACTGTGGTGTTCGCTTGGGAACCGAACGAAGCGCCACAGCGATAAAAGAGTTTACTTCGAATAGCGCAAATTATAATGTGATTTTTTTAATTCCTGCCTCAAGGAGCATTTTAACAAATTCTTTTCCATCAATTAAACGGACGCCCCCACTTATTGCTTTATCTCTTGCATCTTTTGAATAATCCTCACAAGTAGATATTACCCACATAACTGTAGTATAATCCTCACTAATTTTATTATTTTTTTTAAATGAGATTATTTGCTCAATAGCCCATTCATCTGTTTTTCCCTGATGCTTCTTTACTTGAACAAGAACAACCAATTTAAGAGATTCAAAATATGCGATTATATCTGCATCACCCTCTTCTGTCGAAGAATTATTTTTTGGGGGAATTTCCGTACTATCCGCACCAATAGATATCATATACTCACTTACTAGTTCTTCGAATTTTGAAGAATCAATTTTATCGTGTATTAAGTTAAGAATTTCATTAGTTGTACTTTTACAAATTAAATCATGAAGATTTATTGGTTCGTTTTTTCTAGAAGCTTCAATTGCACTCAATAAATTTTCTTCTAAATCATCAATATTTACATTTGTCTGACGTACTTTCATCCTTGAGATTAAGGCTTGGTCTGCATAATCATAACGAGAGATATTTAATGCTATAGGCTTTACACTCCAATAAAATCCTAAATCAATATTTATTTTTTTATGTTCATCATCAAATCGGTATAAATGATTATTTTCATCTAAATAAATAGTATATCCCCAAAGATCTTCCAAATCAGTTATATCTAATTTTTCATTTGAAAAAGGTTTTTCGCCAACGATTTCATAAACATCAAAAGTATTAGCTTGTGGAACAAGTACATAATCATTCTTTTTCATCTTAGTGATGAAATTTAATAGTCCAAATCGATTTCTAGGTGGTTCGCCTCCCCAATTTTCTATGAATATATTACCAAGATCATCAGGATTGGAAATAATTCTGTCCACAGTTTCTTCATCTGAAAAATCTCCAAAACCAATTGACAATAAATTTCGCTTTTCTAAAAGCACCTTAGATGTTGCATACTCATAACTAATTCGATGCAACCAATAATTTTTACACATGACTATAAATTTAAGTTTCAGCCTTCTAGTACTTCGTCTTCATTTGGCTGAAAAATGAGAGACATATAATAAAATCACTCTTTTTTCTGTTTTTCCCATATCTCTCTATAGATAGTATCTAAGCGCATAAAATCACGCCTCTGGTCAGGCGTAAAGTTTGGTGATTTACTCATTATTATTTCGTCTATCTTTTTGTTTAATTTGTCAATATCAACATCAGCATAGTCATCATAGTCTGTCGCTGCTTTTCGTTCAGATAAACAAAGTTCCATATTATCCAATGTGGGTTGAATATTATTATGAGAATCGCTTTTTAATACATAATAGATTGCCTGAACATAATAATTATAAATCATAAAGAATTTTTTCTCTTTAAGCGATTGAAAAACATGTCCTTGCAAGAAATTCATTTTCCCTATTAAATAATTTTCCTTTGAATTTCTTTTTCTTTCTTCATTTTCCAATTCATCATTGATTTTCTTCTTCTCCTCCTCTAAGAGGGTATTCATATTATCCACTCTTTTCTCTACATCACTCATTTTTTTCTCAACGCCGATAGTAGTAAATATTTGCCATCCTATCAAAGCAGTTACTAAAGCAGCAAGGATACCAACAAGAAGCCCCATATAGTCGAACCCTAATATAGGAGTTCTGTACGCAGCAAAGCAAAGAGCAATGATACCTATTATTATTGCTACTATACTTATTGCTATCGCAGATACACTCAGACAAATTAAAAGCCTACGGCTCAATTTGTAACGGTCTTTTTTTAATATTGCCATATTATTAAATTTAAGTTTCTACCATCTATTGTTCCGTCCTTAGTCAGCAGGAACAATATTAACGGGAGATTTCATATTTATTTTAAATAGATTTTCGCAATAATATATATATAATCGTTGTTTAACTTGTCCTTGTAATGTTTCTGGTATACCTAATTTTTTACATAGTTCATCCTTGCATTCTCTTAATTGTTTCCATTTTTCATAACGATGACTATCTGCCGAAAAATTATCATCATAAACGCAATAAATCATTAAAACATTAGTATTTCCCATTAATATTTGACCCAAATTCTGCCACCACATTTTATCAGAATCGCCCAAAGATAATCCAAAAAGACAAATTAAATTGGCATTTTGAATATAACCATAACATCGTTCAATTATATGATTTCCAATTTCATTATTAATATGTGGTTTAACTAAGACATCAAGAGCACTAGGATTTTCTTTAAAAGAAGTATTTGAAATTTGAGAAGGGTCATTTACTCCAATAATAATATCCTGTTCATTTACAATTCCATGAATATGGCATATATTATTTAGATGAACATTTGGTATTGATACATCTTTAATAAGAAGATCTTCATTCTGATAATGAAAAATTTTTTCTAAAGTTCTTGTATAATTAAATGTCATGATATTAAAATTAAGGTTGTTAGCATCATGTTGTCTATAACACGAATTTATTTGAGCCCTTTTATCATTATCAAAAAACTTTTCTGGATGAATAAAATCTTTTATTAGCTTAACTATATTTTTATCATCTATGTCTAATTTATCTTCTTGTGTTTTTAAATATTTCTTTAATTCATCATTAAGATCTTTAACAATATTCCATAAAGAATCAATGCTGTTTATATTCTTTGTATCCTCTCCAAGCCACATTTCTAAGTCTTTCCAAAGTTTTATACCCTTATCATTTTCCATGTCAAATTTTAGTCTTTTTTTAAACTCTATGACATCTTTAGAATTTTGGGAATTTTCCTTTATATAACTACTATAAAAATCGGTATAACGTGTATCCAAACCTAAATTTACGTCAAAGCCATTCCCTATAAGATATACAATATTCATTTTATTTAATTCTACTCTTTGTTAACGAACTTCTTAATTGTTTCTCAAACTATATAATAATTTCTCTATTTTGACACAAGGCTATTTTATAATAGGGGAAAATACAGTTTTCCCCTACAACATAATTATGCGTTAAGCATATTGAATCAATTCCCATGTTACAGCATTTCCTGCATAAGGAGGCATTCTATTGCCTTCTGCAATAGGAGCTGTTGTTGATGGATAACCAACAACTTTCCAAACGCCACTTTCTGGACATATTTCTCCAGTGTGGGCTTTGGTCCCTAATGGTTTTTTCATGTGATATTAAAATTTGTCAAGATCTTTAATTATATAGTAAAGATCACACTATCTTATTATTTTCAGGCAAATAAGAAACCTTTATTAATCTCATAAATTTAATGAGATCATTGCCAAAATGCACTTGAGTCTCTTCCATCCAATAAATCAGAAATTATTTTATTCAAAAGGTTTATTTCTTTTTATTACTAAATTCTTATCATATTCAATGCAACATTCTGCATAGAAGTCATTATCATAATCCGAATAAGCAATATATCCATATGTATGAACTTTGCCTCCTTCGTCGCGTATGTATTCATAGAGCTTTTTGTTACCTTTTGGAACATAGCCAATGTGTAAACCATTATCTTTGTAGATAGCAATGGCATAAGGATCATATTGATTTGAGGTCTCAGTTATTGAATATCCATTAAAATGTCCAATTTCATTAATAGATATATTTCTATAATACATTCCTTTAATTGGGATTTTTATATAGCCTTTCCTTGGAGTTAATCCTATACATTTTTCTCCGATATAGTAATTTTGTTCCTCAGTAAGAGTATACTTTTTATATAAAACAGAATTCTTATTCTCATTATCGAGAATTCTATTTTCTTTTTCTGTATGAATAATATCCTCTTGCTTTTTATTTAAGTTTGAGTTGTTCCACCACTTAAATATTACGAAGAAGAGGACATTAGCAGCTATGATTATAACTACAATTTCCATTTTTACAATCTTAAAAGCCCAACAACTAAACTCATGGAATATATTTCATCTTTAGGCACAATAAAATCAGGATATTCAGAATTGAAAGAATTGCATCTTATTCCCTTCTCAGCATCATAAATTCGCTTGATGACAACTCCTTGTGTCGTATCTAAGACATGCACCTTACCCCATTGTATAAAACTTTTCTCATTAATTCTTTTACACGCAACTTCATCACCACTATAATATGTTGGTTCCATGCTATTACCCTTTACTAATATAGTGAAGTCATAGGTAGGCAAAGATCTTATTACAGGTATTTGTTCACATTGTTCCATTGTTACACCTTGAAGGGCTTCTGTCAATTTACCTGCTGAAGCTGCCATTGGAATGCGTGGCTTGGTGATAATTTCAACGCTCACTTTTTCCATTTCTCCAATACCATTCAATAACCAGTCTATAGATATTTCAGGAAGTGACTTAGAAATATTATATATTAGGTCAAACGAAACTCCTCTTTTACCTATCAATTGGTTATTAACGGTCGTTTGCTCCATTCCTATTTTACTTGCAAAAGCTCTTTTTGATAAACTATATTTATCTATTATCTTTGCAATTCTTTCTATTACAGTACTTTCCATAATATAATTATTTATACATATTCTAAATAAGACAATAGACCTAAAATAATTAATGGATTTCTTTTAAATTAGGTCGTTTGTCCTTATATTTGCATTACATAATTACAATGTCCATTTACAATGTAACTATAAAGATACGAATGCCAAAGGTATTAATTATGAAAATTAAAAACAAATTTAATATGAGGAAATTTTATTTAAAAAACGGCCTCAGAAAAGAACTCGAAATAAAATTCAAGTGCTCGAGACAAACCGTCTATAACGCTTTAAACTACAAAACTAGCAGCGCAATTGCAAAAAGTATACGTGATTATGCCGTCAAAAATCTCGGTGCTAAAAGAATGAGGGTAAGATGAGACAAACAGCAAACAGAGTCGGAATGGTAGCGGAAGTGGAAAAAGTCTGGCTATCAAATAAAGAAGCGCAAAAATATCTTGGAGTCAGTGAAACATGGCTGGAGCGGAAGAGAGTAACTCTCAGACTACATTTTTCCCATATAGACAAAAAGATTTGGTATCTGAAATCGGATCTTGATAAAATGATCAGACAGAACATGGTATGAAAACCATGGCATCTCCGTTAGTTCAACAGGTTAGAATAAAGGTACATATTATACATAGGTGTTGGTTCGAATCCGACACGGAGAGCAATAGAGGATCGGAAAATACTCTTTAAATAAATACCGCGTGGAACCCATAACCGTTTTATGTTGCGGACTTACACAATGGGAGCGAATAAAACGAAGTAGCAAGAAACGCCGTGATCTTATAGCCCGTTACTATGGTAGCGATTATTGCAGCGCGAAAAAGTGTCTCGACGATTGAGAACAATCAAAAGCGGACAGAAAATATGCTCGTTACAACATATGCCCGTCTTGACGCAGTGAATATTCGGGACGGGAACAAGTATTAAAAGTCCCAATAACATGAAGAATAAAGAATTAAAGGCTAAAAAGAAAAAGTATTTCAAGGATGAGTATGTAGATCTGTATACAATAAACATCCGACTCAAGTTCTTGGCACTAAACCTATGGATAGTAATGGTGATGGTTGGAAACGTATTAGGTTTTTTACTTGCAATACTTTTGAAAAAACATTCCTAATACTTATTAGTGCTTATGGTAAGGATCGAACTTATCCAAAACGACATTCTATAAATACGTGAAAGGAGAATAGATGACAAATAAAGAATATAGACATTATAAAAATACGAGTCTCCTTCATCCTTCGATTTTAAATACACTTTCGAAGGAAGAATATGAGGACTTTTGCATGAAAGAAGAAACAGATTACTTTTTTTGTGATTTTTCAATTATTATATCCATCTTTTCGATTATTATCGATGGGATAGCGATATATGACTCATTGCATAATATCTTATAAATCATGAAAATCTTTAGATTCTGTCTATTGTCATTACTGGCTTTGGCAGCACTCGGAGTAGCCGAAAAGCATCCTTTTCTGGCTATCGGATTTATTCTTCTGACAACGGCAATATCCGTCAGATGGAATAAGAAAGGTAAACTCCCATCCATCAAGGACAATTCCGACAATTTCAATTAAACCCAGTGCCGAAACATTTCATGGGAACCCGTTTAAACGAGGACACAAAGACGAATATCAAGCGGGGCTCTGGCAGGCTGGAACAGACAGCCTTTACAATGAACTGAACAAACCATTTAAATACAAGGATTATGACTTTAATAAGGAAACCGGCTGAACTGAAGGTCCAGCCAAAAATCAAGATGTTAGTTTACGGACAAGCCGGTATCGGAAAGACAACCATTGCGTTGTCAGCTCCAAGTCCCCTGTTGTTCGACTTCGACGGTGGCATCAACCGTGTCAATTATGCCCACATCAAAGATACGGTACAGATTGAAAAATATGATGACTTGCTTGAGGTAATCAACAAGGAAGATTTGTCTTCTTATGAAACGTTGATTATCGATACCGGTGGCAAATGTATGGACCGTATGACTGACTATATCATTCACTCGAATCCCAAAATGGGTAGAGCAAATGGGACGTTAACCGTTCAAGGGTATAGTCAACGTAAATCGGTATTCACAGCCCTATGCCGACTTATAACAGAAAAGAATAAGCATATCATCTTCGTAGCTCATAGGCAGATGCAACAAGACGGCGACGATATGCGCTATGTGCCGATCTTCGGTGGCAAAAACTATGACAGCCTGGTTACCGAACTTGACTTGGTAGGATATATGGAAGCCAACGGTAGAAAACGTACGATCACTTTCGATCCCACTTCACGCAATGATGGTAAAAATACCTGTTACATGCCAGCAGTGATGGATATTCCACTCTTGGTGGATGAAAAAGGTAATCCTGTAGGAGAAAACAATTTCATTAGCGAAAAGATTATTAAACCGTTCACCCAACGTCTGAAAGAGCGTCAAAAAATAAGCGAAGCCTATCATAAAGTTATCGAAGAAATCAAGGAGCAGATCGTACTCATTACCGATGCGGAATCAGCCAATGATTTTTGTAGCCGTATAAACGCTTTCAAACATGTAGGAAGCTCAAAGGCCATGGCTGCCAAACTCGTTTCTGAAAAGACAAAGGCACTCGGACTCAAATTGAACAAGGAGACGCGCAAGTATGAGCCCGCAGCTTAAAAATATCCGCTACAAGATTTATCCGTCTCTGCTGGACGCCTTTCAAAATTATCTCGAATGCGAGAATAATTGGAAAAAATTCTATTGGGATAGTGACGATCCCGAAGTATCAGAAGACGAATATGAATGGAAGGCAAAAGCGGAACTAATAGACCATATCAACCGTGTACCATTCGAAAGTAAAGCGGCCGATAAGGGCACGGCTTTCAATGAGGTAGTAGACAGTATCATTGAAAAAAGGGGAAGCGACAAAATGGAGATTGTTTCCATAGAGAAAGACAACATAATAACAGCCACATATAAAGGCAACAACTATGTCTTTCCCCTCTCCCTTTGTAATGAGTTTGCCAACTACTATGCAGGAGCCTTGACGCAAAAGTTCGTCCAAGCCGTTCTACCCACCTCTTACGGGAATGTTCTTCTATACGGTTATATTGATGAATTGATGCCCCTCTCGGTACACGACATCAAAACGACAAAAAATCATGAGGCTTACAAATTCCGCTCGCACTGGCAACACTACGTTTATCCTTATTGCCTGCTGTATTCGGGCAATGACATCCACCTTTTCGAATACAACGTTACCGACTTCAAGGATACCTATACTGAAACATATGTGTTCAAAGAAGAACGCGATATTCCCATTTTGAGAAATCATACGGAACGGTTTATCGAATTTCTGGAAGCGAACAAGAGTTTAATAACAGATAAAAAAGTTTTCGGAGGAGAAAAAGATGGCTAATCAAATAACAGGAAAAATAGAAAAGATCGGGGCGGTTCAGGTACTGCATTCCAAAGACGGGAGCAAGACATTTCAAAAACGTGAAATAGTACTTGACGCAACCCGTTATGATCCTTATACCGGAGAGAGAGGTTTTGAAAATTATCCGTCTTTCGAATTCGGTGGTGAAAAATGTGCGGAACTGGATAAATTCAAACCGGGACAAGTGGTAACCGTTTCATTCGACGTATTTGGAATGAAGTATGAGGATAAGACGACGCATGAAACGAAATACTTTACCAAGGTGCGGGGTTACCGCATTGAATCAAGGCAGGTATATGGTCCGAATGTACAACCAAACGTTTCTACGCAACAAGTGCCTTCAGCGCCGCCTGCTTCCTCTCAGCAGGAGAAGCAAACGACGGACAGTTATGTCCCCTTTCCGCCACCTGTCGACAAAAACGGCATACCGTTAGATAAAACGGACGATCTACCTTTTTAAGCCATGCTTTACGACACTTCAAACCCGCTTGACAAAGCCAACTTCATACTTCGGTGCAAGAAATTGGCCGAAAGTGGAAAGATGGTGGAACTGAAGGAAAAGAAACCCAAAAGAAGCCTGCCACAGAACAGCTACTTACACCTGATACTGGGCTACTTCGCCGCAAAAAGTGGTAATACGCTTGAATATGTCAAACTCTATTATTTCAAATGTCTATGCAACAAGGAGCTTTTTTTCAGACAGAAGAAAGACAAATATATGGGTGACACATGGACAGTAAGAAGTTCGACAGATTTGGATACCGGTGAAATGACGACAGCTATTGAAAGGTTTCGTAATTGGTCGGCAAATGAAGCGGGTATTTATCTACCATCACCGGCAGATGAAAGAATGCTTGAGATGGCTGAAATAGAAATTGAGCGAAAGAAAAATTATATCTGAAACTTTTAAAATGAAACAATCATGATGCACAATTGGATGGAATGTAAAGTCCGTTATGAAAAGACATTGGATAACGGAGTTGAAAAATGTGTAACGGAACCTTACCTTATGGATGCTTTGAGTTTTACGGAAGCCGAAGCGCGGATGAACGAATATATAAAACCGTTCATAAGCGGTGAATTCTCGGTAACGGCCATTAAAATTCAAAACTATGAAGAGGTCTTCGGATTAGAGAACGCTGATCAAGGGGATAAATGGTATCATTGCCGCTTGGCTTATCTCCTATTGGATGAAGCAGGAAATGAAAAGAAAAGCAGGCATGATATGCTCGTTCGTGCAAATAACATAGACGATGCCAAAAAATATTTGGACGAAGGAATGAAAGGAACGATGGTTGACTATGTCGTTGAAAAAATCATCGAGACACAACTCATGGATGTGATCCCTTATAATCCGGACAAAAGAAATAATTAACCGAAACAACAATGACAAAAAAACGAGTTAAAAAACAAACCGCCACAAACAAAAGTAAGGGCGGTAGAATTGATGTCAAAAAGGCATCTATCAATGGGAAGTTATTTATTAAGCTCTCCAAGCACAGCTATCCTGTTGTAAAAATCAACATGACCACACTTTTTACACGTAATGGCTAAAAGTGGAGTATATGTGATATTAGACATATCTATGGATAGATTCTCATGATTTCTATCAAACGAAATTAACTGATATTCATTGTCTAATACCTCAAAATCGGTGCTTCTACAAATAGGACATTTAATTTCAATGTCTTCGATTGTTTTGATTTTACTTTTAAATAAGTCGGATTGTTCCTTTGTAAGTTTCATGAAAATAAATTTTAAAATTAGTCATAACAAAAATATATAATAATACAATAAGGTGTATTTCATTTTAGTACAAACTTTAAAATTAGTCACTTTAAATTATAGAAGTACACCATAGAATAATTAACTGAAATACATAAATGCCGCCACAAAGGATGGTGTGAGGTTGTGAAGCCCTCTTGATATATCATTTCAAGTAGAAAAATTGAAGTTTTAAGATTGCAGCCCTTCTTCAAATAGAGGGGCAACGGGGATATAGCTCAGCAGGCAGAGCAGGAAAGATAGCTGTAAAGGCTTGATCTATAGTCAAGGGTTCGATTCCCCTTATCCCCACAAGTGATAAATAAAATTCAGAAAAATGGATTATAAAGAATTTATTAAAAATCAAGCGACTTCCCGGAAGAGACCATCGGACGAAGAACACCGGTTACAATGCGCTTGCGTGCGCTGGTTCCGATATGTCTATCCGGATTTAAAAGAAGTGCTGTTTGCCATACCGAATGGCGGCAGACGTGATGTCGTGACAGGAGCACGACTGAAAGAGGAAGGCGCCACGGCAGGTGTCTCAGATCTGATACTTTTAAAAAGCAATAGCGCATACGGAGCTTTGTGCGTGGAGATGAAAACGCCCAAGGGCAGTCAATCACCCGCACAAAGAGAATGGCAGAATGAGGCTGAAAACATGGGAAACAAATATGTTGTATGCCGTTCGTTCGAAGAATTTAAAAGAGAAATAACAAAATACATCAAAAACGTTTGAATAGAAAGAAGCTCTGAAAATGAAAGAATCTGTAATATGGAGAAACAGTCATGGCACGAATAAGAACAATCAAGCCTGAATTTTGGGAAGATGAAAAGATAGGAACGCTTTCCCATGGTGCCCGTCTATTATTTCTATGTTGCTTAAACTTGAGTGACGATGAAGGTCTTTTAAGATGGAACGCATTTTATTTAGCGTCCAGCGCCTTTATGTACGATGAGATTAAGATAGAAACGATAGAAAAATGGATGAAAGAACTCACAGATAATGAACTTATCTTTGTGTATGAAGCTGGAAAAGTAAAACAGCAAATAGGACACATTATCCATTTCCGTAAGCACCAACGAATAGACAAACCACAGCCGAGCAAATTTCCACCTCCAGATTATAAGGATGCAAGGGTTAAAGATATGATATGTAAGCGTGACAATGAAGTTTGCAAATTGTGTGGAAATCTAATATCAGAAGCTCCTAGGGATGCCTCAGGTTTAGAAGAAAATAGTCATAAAAGGATGATGTCCTGTGACCATATAAAACCCCGCTCAAAAGGAGGAACTGATTATTTTTCTAATTTACAGGCTTCACATTTATATTGCAATCAATGTAAATGCGATAAAAACGGGGAAAAACTATCTGATAATGAGAGTTATATTAATTCTAAGAACAATTCTGAGAATGATTCCAAGAATGATTCCACACTGGAAAAGGAAAGGGAAAAGGAAATGGAATATGAAAAGGATCTAAAAGAAGATACTACTGACGTAGTATCAAAGAAAACACTTTCTCTTGTTTCTGAAATTTCTGAAAAAGACGATTATACGAAATTTAGAGATTGGATGTTTAAAAACGCTCCCTATTGTGATAATCCAAAGAACTTCAATTCTTCCCGTATAACCGAAGAAGAATTCAAAAAGTTAAAAGAGAGCTTTTCGGGGTATCAGATTGCTGAAACGATCATGCAGATAGAAAACCGCAAGGACCTTCGGAAAAAGTACACAAACCTTTACCGTACGGTTCTGAACTGGATAAAACCAAAAGATGATGGAAAATGAAAGATTGCCAATATCAGACGAAGCGTGTGAAAAACTCGTATTGGGCACGCTACTAAGTAACCGTAACGCCATAGGCGAAATCGGTAATCTCATATCGGAAGACTGTTTCTATGGGAGCCTTCACAAAGCGATATACCGGGCTATAAAGAAAATTACGGACCGTGGAGATAGTGCCGATATCGTTCTATTGAAGGCGGAATTGGATAAAACGCCCTATAAAATGGAACCTTACGATATTGTTGAACTGTCTATGAACAACACTTTTGATCTCACACAACATGCTTTGCGACTTAAAGACTTGTCCATCCGCCGCAAGTTCTTCGAGATGGGATGTCGTTTGATTCAGGCTGGAACGACTGAAAATGATGAAATAGAAGAAGTTGTCGAACATATCCATAAAAATACCGACCAAATTTATACCGAGACGGAAAATCCTATCAAGACGGCTTATGATTATGCTACCGAAAGCTATAGAAAAATCAATGATAACTTGGTTCGAAAGGAGATTCAAGGTACTCCAACGGGATTCACTCCCATTGATGAACGTGGAGGATTACAACCAACAAACCTGATTCTGATAGCCGCTGAATCTTCACAGGGTAAAACATCTCTGGCGGGCTGTATGACTCTTCATGCCGCCAAATCAGGTGCAAAAATAGCTTTTTACTCGCTGGAAATGACAGGTGAACAGATGCTGAACCGGTTCGCATCAGTGGAAAGTGGTATTTCTTCTGCCCGAATCCAAAATGAAAGATTGGAAGCGGATGAATTGTCGAAAGTAAGTACGGCTCTTTCCAAACTGTCCGAATTACCTATCTTCTTCGATGACCGTAGTACCTCAAATATTGATACCATTATTACTTCCATCCGATCTTTGAAACTGAAAGAAAATATCGATGGTGCTGTCGTCGATTATCTACAGATTCTGTCTGTTAGCAGATGTTATGGAAATGTGGAGTTGGAACTGGGTGAAACGGCACGTAGACTGAAAAACCTGGCAAAGGAACTAGGCATTTGGATCATCGCCCTTTCTCAACTCAACCGCGATGGCCAGAATCCGGAACCGACGGTAAATCGTTTACGAGGCAGTGGACAACTTAATGAGGCTGCTGACATCACGATACTCATATACCGTCCGGAGATGTACCATAGGAATTATCCAGCTCCATATCAGACGATCAATACTCATGGTACGGCATTGATCAATGTCGCAAAAGGACGTAATATCGGAACATTCAAGTTTATTGTTGGATTTGATCAGAAGACAACAAATTTCTATGAACAAAAGGAACTATCGTTTAATACATCAACTTTGGCTGAAAAGAACAATAAAAATCCTTTTTAATTTAAATAAAAGAAATGGATGTCTATGAATTGATTAAGAAAATGCAGGCCGACAAACGCATCAAGCATATTATGCCCGACCATATAATGTTCTTGGAACTCCAAAAGGAGATAATGAACAGATTGAGAAATGAACTTAACGACTTATACCGTAAAGGTAAAATCGAAATTATAGAGACAATAAACGATAAAGCGGTAAAAGTGAAATAAAACATCAGGATAATAAAACTGAAGATGTATAAAGTAATATAATTACTTTTTTCAGCATTATGTCAATAAAAAGCATTTATGCTTTAAAACGATAAGCTCATAGATAGTATCTCCCAATGAATATCGAGATGTATTCTAAGGCTCTTTCCTAAAGAAAAAGACCGTTAGCGTTTATAAATGACACTAACAAGATGGAATGGTTTTTGTGAATGAAATATAACAGGCATTGATTAAAAAGATTATAAAAGACCTTCTTAAATCATTGAAAAACAATAAAGGAGAAAATAACATGTACATGGTATTGCATAATATCGAAAAAGATGATCCGACTCAAAACGGATCTCAAACTCAAAAGTCGATTAACAAGGAAAATGAAAGAGAACAGAAACTTGTTCCATTAAAACTTACAGAAAAGACGATTATACTCGTCAAACCTAAAAACTGCAATGAAGAATACAGGAAGAAAGCAATGGAAAAATTAGGGCTATAAACGGGGGATAACAGGATGAAATATCAAATAACGAAATATGAGTGCAAGGATGCAAATAGAATCATTGCTTCCGTTCCATGCTATATAATAGCAAACAATATTGAAGAATTCAGGAAAGATGTTCACGCACAAATAGAATGTGAGAAAGTAATCCTCACTTACAATGAAATAGAAGACTGATGACGGATATAGAGAAAGAAGCTAAAGAATATGCCGATAGTATTACGGGAGAGAATGATGTCTTGGATATAGGATACATGTCCGAATACGAATATCATTCAATGTTGGAACAAAGCTTCATAGCTGGCGCCAAAAGACATTCGGATTCCAATAAATGGCATGATCTGGAATTAGATCAAAAGGATCTTCCACTATGTGATAAGAGTGTGATCTGTGTCACTACCGCTAAGACTTCAACCGGTGTGTGCCAATTATTGGAAGACAATAGTGGAAAAACGAACTGGATAACTCAATACTGCGGTGGTTGGAGTCTTTTAAATTCCGAATATAAAGTGCTAAAGTGGAAATACATAGAATAATAAATCAATAGATATATTAATCTATGCAGAGAAAGATTGAGTAGTTTATATCATAGAATTTTGTAAGCAAGTCGTGGGATTAACTCTCACGGCTTTTTTATTCTGAAACTATAGAATTATTTTTCTTCGGGGACTATATCTTTAGAATTCTCATCAGATTCTTTTTCTTCTTGAGAACTGTATCTTTTCTTTAATACAAAGATAGTAGCTAAACCAAGGATTGTGGTAGTAAGTATTATGCCTGCTAACCAATCGTGATTATAAAGGCCCAATACAAGAGCTACTATAATCAACAAAAAACATAATAAACTTCCAAGTATTTGGCCAATATGGTTTTCTTTTAAGTTAGAAGAAATAATCTTGTCATCTTCTTTAAATCTATGTGCCTGTTCTTGCTCGACCATTTTAAAAAGACGTTCAGCTGCACCAGGAAGAATCTTTTCATATCCTTTTACTATTTGGGGATGTGGTAATGGACCACTAAATGACACTGATTCTTCTTTGTATATTTCACCTATAAGCTCCATTATTTTCCCTCTCTTATCCTCAGATACTCCTTCCAATAGTTGAGCTATCTGAATAGGGGGATTTTTATCATGATCATCTTCCTTTACTTTAGAATTTTTCTTGTTATCCTTTATAGATAGATCATCTTTTTTTATAGGTTGAACATCGTCATTCATTTTTTGCACAATATTTTAGGCATAGATTTATTAAAAGATTTGCTAACATTCCTCCAATATGATTCTATATTTTCTTTGTCACTTTGACGAGAGCTCCTTTTTATTGGAAAACAATTACCACATATATTTACGATAGTGGCTGCTCCACTGATTAAATTTTTATATTTCGGCATATCTTTTACCATAGAATATGTATGTGAATTATGAGAATCTACATTTTGTTTTATATCTGTCAATTTAGCAGATTTGTTTTTAGTTATTCTTCTCATATAACCTTTTCTATTTATCGATGTAATAAATATAATTTTATTCTACAAAGGAATAAATAAAGCAATTAATAAACAAATGAATTTGTAGATATTATGTTAATGGCTATGTTAAATACAATGTAAACAATGGCACTAATTGACAATGTATACCATCTGCTTATCTCTAAACAAAATAAAGAGTAACTCATTTATATTTAAAGTTCTAATAATTATTTCCGCCCATTCATTCGACTATTTTATTTAATAATATATTTATTAATAGATATTTATATGTATTTATTAAAGTAATTGTTTATATTTGTAATAACTAAATACAATACTGAAATGAGCAGTAAGAAGATCTCCATACGTGTGGATGAACATACTTTGATGATGCTCGATGAACTATCGGAGAGAACCTGCAAGAACATGTCCCTGCTCGTACGATCACTGATAAAGAGAGAGCTTGACACACTCATTGACAGTTACGGTTATTTTAAGGATGAGAGGCATAAAGAAAGGGACGGCGGACAACCACGTGATGGAAGTCCTTGCCGGAAACTACGACAAACTTAAACAACTATGCGGATACAGGAAATCCGGATTATATTGTTCCAAGTCCTATGAAGACATCTTTGAAGATACGATCTTATTTGTGGCACAGGACACAAAGGCTGCATCCCTGAAGAGTGACAAAGAAATAATCGATTACTTCCGCTATCGTTACAGGATGATACAGTATCAAACGATAAACGACGGCAAACAGCTGAAAGAGATTCATTATGCCGACTATCTACAAACCAAAGAGAAGACAAGAGAGGACAGGTGACAACTACTACCAGGAACGCCGCAGGATCTATAACTCGGAACGCTGGCAAAGACTGCGGGCATGGAAGCTGGCTAATAACCCGCTGTGCGAGATGTGCTTGAAGAAAGGCATCATAACACCCACAGAAGACATACACCATATCGTCAGTTTCATGACCGCAACGGACAGACAGGAAAGATACCGTCTGGCCTATGACATGGACAACCTCATGAGTCTGTGCAAGAGATGCCACCAAGAGCTACACAACAAGAAAGACAAGGCATAAACCTTGCATCAATGACAATCTAAACAGTAAATATCCAGCGGCTTTGGGCGTCGCATCACAGGAAAGCTCCCCCTACCCTATATCTATCTACCATCCAGTCAGATAGGGGTATGGGGGTCATTTTTTTACGCGTCAAGGCCGCCAAACCTCGTCAAACCTCGCTTCACACACACGGCACTTTTTCAAAAAAGCCAAAATGTTAAAATGACGTTTTTGTCGGACATTTCAACGGTTTTTATTCAAAAAACGCGTTTAAATTATGTCAAAACCTAGCTACTTCAAAGTGCCCAAGTGCCTGAAACACAAAGAAGCGAGAAAAATAATCACCGATCTTGTGAGGAATATGAACGAAAAAGGGCTTTTCACCGAAAGCGACGTTCCTAATTTATGCCGTATGGCCATTGCTTACGATATGTATCTCTCTTGCGTGGACATCATCTACAGTGAAGGTGGTGGGATGACCATGATAAACTTGAAAGGCGAATTGGTAAAGCGTCCCGAAGTGAACATCATGAGGGAAAGCTGGTCGCAATATCTGGAGCTTGCCAAGGAATACGGACTCACCACCAGAAGCAAGGGTCTGATCAAATCCCTGAAAGCGGATGACGAAACGAAATCTCCTATCGAAAACTTTATTTGATGCCGGTCAAGCCATACATAAAATACGCCCAAGATATCATCGAAGGAAACATACCTTGCGGAGAATGGGTCAGACTTGCCGCTGAACGCTTTTTCCGCCTGATGGAAGAGGACGATTATGAATTCAAGCCTGAGCGGGTGGACAGGGTCATTTCATTCTTCAAAACACTGAAGCATTTCACGGGACGTCATGCAGGCAAACCGTTCATCCTCGAGCCATGGCAACAGTTCATCATCGCTTCCATATACGGCTTTTATGTCCGGGAAAGTGGAAAACGTCTTGTCAACTATGTCTATATCGAAATGGCGCGTAAAAACGGAAAGACCGCATTTGCCGCGGGTATTTGTCTGTATAACCTCATTGCCGACGGAGAAATGGACGCCGAAGTGGATTTGGCGGCCAACTCAAAGGACCAGGCGAAAATAGCATTCAAATTCTGCTCTCAGTTCTCAAAGGAGTTGGACCCTACAGGCAAATACCTCCTGCCATACCGCGACAAGGTCAAGTTTGACAAGATGATTTCACTACTCCAGGTCTTTTCGGCGGATGATACCAAACTAGACGGATTCAACGCTTCCATGTATCTGATCGATGAATACCATGCCGCCAAGAATACGGGTCTGAAAGACGTGCTACAATCGTCCCAGGCCATGCGTGAGAACCCGCTGGGTGTGATCATCACGACGGCGGGATTTGATAAACTGGGCCCTTGCTATGAATACAGGACCATGTGCACGGAGATATTGAAGGGACTCAAGGAAAACGATTCCCTCTTTTGCATCATTTACTGTCAGGATGAAAATGACGATTGGAAAGATCCCGCCATATGGGAAAAGTCAAATCCGAACCTTGGAATCACCGTGCAAAGGGACTATCTCAAGAAGCAGGTCGTGGCAGCCGAGAATTCACCGAGTGAGGAAGTGGGCATTAAAACGAAAACATTCAATCTTTGGTGCGACAGTGAAGAAGTCTGGATACCGGAACATTATATTCTGGATGCTTCCAAGGACCTTTCATTTGGACAATTTGCCGATATGGATTGCTATTGCGGTGTGGATCTTTCCGCCACATCGGACCTTACCGCCGCCAGTTTCATGTTTCCCACCGAAGATGAATGCTATTTCATAACAAAATACTATCTGCCGCAAATGGCCCTGCAGGAAAAACGTTTCAAGGAGCTATACGGCGGTTGGAAACGTAGCGGGCTTATAACCATCACACCGGGCAATGTCGTGGACTATGATTATATCCTGAATGACATCATGGATATAGACAAGACCGTCAAGATTCAAAAGATCGCCTATGATGCATGGAATGCCACCCAATTTGTCATCAATGCCACCGACCAAGGGCTTCCGATGGAACCCTATTCGCAGACGGTCGGGAATTTCAACAAGCCCACAAAAGAGATGGAAAGACTTCTTCTCTCACATAAAGCGATCATTGACAACAACCTTATCAACCGTCACTGTTTCAGGAACGTGGAGATGGCACGGGATCGAAACGGGAATATCAAACCGTCCAAACAACACGCCGAAAAGAAGATCGATGGCGTCATCGCCATGATAGAGGCACTGGGCATTTATCTCGTCTCTCCACGTTACGGAACATTCTATTGAAATTGTCCGACACTTTTTTGGTTTCTTGTAAAACCTTGCAAAATGAGATTTTTAGGATATGAAATAAGGAAAGCCACAAAAACGGAGATAAACAATTTCACGGCATGGAACTCGAATACACCGACATTCTTGTCCTCACGCAGCAAACCGATGCTTCTGAGTACCGTATATCGGTGTGTGGACCTGATCAGCGATTCAATCGGTGTCCTTCCGCTGAAAACCTACAAGATAGATAAAGACGGTTTCAAAACCGAAGACCGGAACCATCCGGCATACTATATTCTGGATTTGGAACCGAATGAAAACATGACCAGATATGTTTTCATGAAGACGCTGATGACATCCGTCCTCTTGACCGGAAACGGATACGCCTACATCGATCGTGATAAGAATAATTCGATCCAGCAGCTGGTCTATATCCCAACGGCTGCCTGTTCCATCGTATGGGTGACGGACAACCAAGGTGCCAAAAGGAAAAGATACAAGGTGACAGGATTCGGTGACCTGGTAGAGCCCAAGGATATGATCCATGTCCTGAATTTCACATACGACGGTATTATCGGGGTTTCCACCTTGGAGCATGCAAGGCAGACGATCGATATTGCAACGTTATCCGAAGAGCATGCGAAAGGATTCCTGAAAAGCGGAGCGGCCACAAGCGGGGTTTTGACCGTTGAAGGCACGAGAATGAGCAAAGAACAGAAAGACCAGGTTTATAAGACATGGTCCGATCGAACGGATCCGGTCACGGGCCATCCCAATGGGATCACGATACTGGAAGGGAATATGAAATACCAGCCCATATCCATCTCTCCGAAAGATTCGCAACTTCTCGAAAGCAGGCAATTCAACGTAGTGGATATCTGTCGTTTTTTCTCCGTCTCGCCTGTCAAGGCCTTCGACCTTTCAAAATCTTCCTATTCCACGGTAGAAGCCACGCAACTGCAGTATCTGACTGATACGGCCCTTGCCGTGATTACCAAAATTGAACAGGAAATCAATCGGAAAATATTCATGCCCGATGAATGGGGAAAGGAAGTGGCGGAATTCAACACCTCTGCCATTCTGCGTACCGATAAGGCGGCACAAGCCAGTTATTGGCGCAATATGTTCCAGACGGCATCCGCCACTCCGAATGAGATCCGCAGGGAAATGAATCTACCCAAGATAGAGAACGGGGATAAACCTTTCATACAAGTCAATATGCAGACTCTGGACAATGCCATCAAAGAAAAAGTGTCCGACACTCAAATGGTTAATAAGAAAGACGATAAAACTACCGAATAATGAACGAAGAGAACAAAAAGGAAACAAGGAATTTCGTCTCCAACATCAACGTTACAGGCGAAGACGACGAAAAAAGAACGGTGGAAGGATACGCCATGCTGTTCGATACCCCTTCCGATGGCCTTTCTTTCACGGAAAAGATAGAAAGGGGCGCACTGGATGGAGTGATCGGTAAAAGTGACGTGTTCGCACTGCTCAACCATGATCAGTTCCGGGGCATTTTGGCACGTTCCAACAAGGGGAAAGGCTCCCTTACCCTCGGAGTGGACGATAAAGGCCTTTTATACCGGTTTGAGGCACCGAAAACCCCGCTTGGCGACGAGTTGCTGGAAAATCTCAAACGCGGGGAAGTAAACCAGTCGTCTTTCTGTTTCGACGTGGAGTCGGATACCTGGACAAAGGACAAGAACGGGCACTATACGAGAACCATCCACAAGATAGGCAATCTCTATGACGTATCTCCCGTCTATAATGCCGCCTATTCGAAAACATCCGTATACACGAGAGGAAAAGAAGACCTTGACAAATCGGAGGAGGAGATTGCACAACACGAACTTGATACCTACTATGAGAATTTAAACAGAAGTATTAATATTTAACGACAAAATGACTATGCCAAAGGAAAAAAGTACGACAGAACTGCGTGAAGAGAAAAAAGGACTTCAAAAGCGTTCAAAAGAGATCACCGATAAAGCCAAAGGTGAAAAAAGGATGCTTTCTGCACAGGAGCAGGAAGAAATCGGCGGTATTCAGTGCCGCATGCAGGAAATTAACGTGGAGGTAGACCGCCTGGACGATGAAAATCGTTCGGCACATCAACCCCACACGCAACCGAAAGAAAGATTTTCACTTCGCCGGGCCATTGTGGCCAGCCTTTATGGAGAAGAACAACGGGAAGTCGAACAGAATGTGATCAACGAAGGCATACAGGCCCAAAATGGTACGGGCATTGCAACCCGTAGCGGAAAACACTCGATTTGCATACCGATCGAATCACGTGCGGCCTTTACCACCGCAAACGAAGCATCCACCGGTGTGATCGTCGATACCGACAAGCAGGAAATACTCTTGCCTCTCGAGCCCAATCTAGTGCTTTCAAAAGCAGGGGTGAGAATGATGACGGGACTTCGTGGAAATATCATGTGGCCAAACACTTCCAAGGCGAACGTCTTCTGGGAAGGTGAAAATGCCGAAGCCAAAGACGGTGCAAATACCATATCGAAAGGTACGATATTCCAACCGAAACGTCTTACGGCGTACGTGGACATTTCCGAACAGCTTCTCGTACAGGAAAACATGTCTGTGGAGAATCTCGTACGCCAGCTTCTGGCCGTAGCTATCTCGCAAAAGATAGAAGCCACGGCCTTTTCAACCGAAGCACATGACGACCTGGTACCGGACGGAATGTTTCAAACGGTTCCTACCGCCGTAACAGGTGCCATGTCATGGGCAAATATCGTCAAGTTGGAAACGTTGGCGGACTGCAACAACGCCCTCTTCGGAAGTTTGGCTTATGTCATGCATCCCTCCCTTATCGGATCCGCGAAGACAAGAGTCAAGGATGCGAGCGGAGCAGGCGGCTTCATCTTCGGAAACGATGGTGCCGGAATGCTCAACGGCTATCGTGCATTCCGTTCCACAAATATTCCTTCGGGATTACAGACGGATAAAGATGAATACGGTATCGTGTTCGGCGACTGGTCCCAGTACTTCTTGGGACAATGGGGAGCCATAAACCTCATCGTCGATCAATATACAAAAGATTTGGAGGCGACCATCAGGATCGTGGTCAATTCCTATTGGAACATGGGCTTCGTCCGTAAGGAATCGTTTACCATCGGTTCGATGAAATAATGAAGTATGTTACGCTCGATATGGCCAAAAGACAATGTAATGTGGAATCGTGGTTCACGGACGACGATTCCTACCTCACATTGCTATGTGACATATGCGAAGAAAAGATATCCACCTATCTGTGTGTGTCTGTCGATGCACTTGCCTGCATAGGCGGAAGCGACAAAATCCCCGGACCGATAGTTCTGGCTATTCTTCTCAACGTTGCGGAATACTATAAATACAGGGAAGATACCACCGGCGTCCAGTCCAAAGCACTTGTGCCGAGATCTCTTCCTCTTCTGGGACTATACAGGGACTTTTCAAAATGAATGCAGGAGCATTAGTCTATAGATTGGAGTTTCAGGAACTCGTAAAGAAGCAGAATGAGACGGGGGAAGAGACCAAGACGTACAGCAAGGCATTCACCTGTCGTGCGGCGAAGCTCAAGTCCGACACCTATATCAAATCCGGTATAAATGCCAAAGAGCTTTTTGACGATATGGATCTGGTATTTCGAGTACGTAACTATCCGCAGATAAAAGAAACGCATAGGGTGGTCTATGACGGTAACACCTATCGTATAAAGTTTTTTGAGAGGATAGCCGAAGACAATTCAATCAAATTGACACTTGAAAAATTAAATCCATGATAGTAACAAGCTATGACGAGAGGGATGTTTTATATCTGGTCCGAAATCTTGAGGATTTTGACAAGAACAAGGTTCTCAAGAACGGAATACGCGCGGCGCTGGACGTTTTTAAGCGCAAAGGGAAAGCCAACCTGCTTGAAAGGATGCTTTATCACGGTAAACATACCTATGCGCTGGAAAACTCCTTCAGGACCCAAACGAGAAAAAACAATCTCGGCGGATATGCCGGCTTTTTAAGAAGTACCAAGTGGATACAATACAAGAACGCCGGTAACCATGCCCATTTGGTGGATCTCGGGACAGCCGCCAGGTATACGAAAAAAGGAAGTTACCGTGGAATGATGCCGGCGAACCATTTCTGGACGGATGCCTTCGAAAGTGAAAAGGATACGGCAGCCGAAAGGATGATGGAAGCCATCAGGATAAACGTAGAACGTATAAATGCAAGAAGATGATCAATCCATTCAATTCAACGACAGAAATAAGAAGTTTGCTTACCGCCGACGGCACTTTAAAATCACTGGTGGGAAGCAAAATCTATCCCATTGTGGCGCCCGAACAGACGGAAGGCGATTTTATCTTCTATCAACGTGGCGGCATCAAGGAAAGTGAAACGAAGATGGGAACTTCCGATATGACCGCAATCGTGAATATAGGCGTCATTTCGGAAAGTTACGAACGTTCACAGCAAATTTCGATGGCCATTTATCAATGCCTGGAAGGAAATTATAGCGGGGACATCAGGGAAATAAGGTTACAGGACTCGACAGAGGACCTCGTAGACAAAAAATACATTCAAATTCTTCAATTTACCATTAAATAACAAAATCATGTCAGCAGTAAAATTAGATTCAAGTGCGGATATTTTCACCGGTTCGCTTATGCTGTTTCTCGGTGATAATCCGCTGGCATTCGAGAAATCGAGCAAATTATCCGTCAATACGGATGAAATAGACATTACCAACAAGACAATGGGCGATTGGGCGGGCGCCCTGTCCGGTAAGAAGTCGTTTTCCTTTTCAAGTGACGCCCTTACAACCAAAAAAGAAGGCGCATTCAGCTATGACAGTCTTTTGGACGCACAAATAGCAGGTACACCCCTTGACTTTAAATTTTCTCCAGGAACATCGGCGGATAAAGATTCTTTCGGCGGGACATTCACGCCCGATACCAAACAGAGATCATATGAGGGGAAAGTGATCATCACATCCCTTGAATTATCATCCGAAGCGGGAACTTTGGTTACCTGCAGCGCAACTTTCAAAGGAGTCGGTGCACTTAAACCTGTAGAAGCAGCCAAAGCCACAAGTTAAATTTCAATTTGTATGATTAAATGGAGGCGGGAGGTGATAAGCCTCCCTTTTTTCTTATGAAAATAACGCTTAAAGACATCATACGCTGGGAACAACTTACCGGAAAGTCTTTTTTCAATATCGACTATTCGAATGAAGACGATCTTGAATACCTGTTGTATGTATGTGATAATTCAGAGGTTACATTCGACACCTTCAAGGAAGTCTTTAAAAATAGAAAGATCGTTGATAAGATGCTCAGAGAGTTCAACCGGTATCTTGCCCTATCTTCCCAGTTCATGCCTAGACAAGACGATGGCAAAGGCGGGGAAAAAGACACCAGATACATGAAAGACATCGTTTCCTTCATCATCGTTTCAGGTGTGGATCCCCACTTTGTAATGGAAGAAATGGAGTTACAGGATTTGCCCCTGATAGTAAAAGCGTTGGAAACGAAAAGACGAATAAGCTTGGAAGATAAGAGGACTTTCACATATCTCACCATGTTACCCCACATGGACACCTCCAAACTGAAGAACGGAATGGAAGACATCCTTTCTTTCCCATGGGATAACGAGAAGCCCAAAGTTCAAAAACAGCCCGTCATGAGCGAAGAAGAATTTGACAGGATAATGGAACAATACAAAAAACACGACAATGGCACAACTTAATTTTTCAATCGCACTGAATCTGCTCACAGACAAGTTTAAAAATGGTGTAAGCAGCGTAAAAAACGGATTCGGTTCCATAAAGGTACAAGTAATGACTTTCGTTGCGGCTCTCAGGGTTGCGGATTTGTCGTTATCGGGGTTTGTATCCAAACTTGTCGATACGGCCCGCGAGACAAACAGAGTTACTACGGCACTTAAAAACATATCTCCAAATATAGAAACCTATGTGAAGAGCCAGAAATGGCTTATTGATTTGTCCGAAAAATACGGTGTGGAGGTCAATTCACTCACGGGGGAGTTCGCCAAATTCACTGCAGCGGGTAATATTATGAATATGCCCCTGAAGGATCAGAAGAAGATTTTTGAATCGGTAGCCCGTGCCTGTTCGGGATTCGCCCTGACTGCGGACGATACCAATTCCGTCTTTCTGGCGCTTTCCCAAATGATGGGTAAGGGAAAGATCCAGGCACAGGAACTTCGTTTGCAGATGGGCGAAAAACTGCCTGTGGCGATTCAGGCGATGGCACTTGCCGCCGGCGGTTCGGTGGGAAACATGGAGAAGATGATGAAAGACGGCAAGTTATTGTCGAAGGATGTTTTACCCAAGTTCGCCGACGCCCTGAACAAACTGATCCCCAATGTGAATACGGATAATCTCGAGACATCCGTCAAGCGTATGGATAATGCGTTTACCGCAGCGGTCAAGAATACAACGGTACAACAAAAATACAAGTCCCTGATAGATTGGATAACTTCATTACTTAAAAAGGCGACGAATAATATTAAAGACATTGTATCCGGATTGATCGCATTCATTATTGGTTCAGTAGGCAATAAATTATGGGGATATTTAAAAGCACAGTATAAGGTTGCAACTAGATATTTGCAATCAAAAGCGGCTGAAGCTGCTGGCCATATTGATAATATGGGAAATCGAATAATAGCTACAACCGGAAGAATATGTGCATCCATCAAGGCTGCCTTTTTATCTTTCTTACCGACTGCTCTCATCACAGGACTTTCATTTCTTATAGAAAAATTGATAGAAGTGAAAAAAGAAAGTGACAGAATAAAGGGATTGCAGAAAGAATATGATAAAAATGTAAATAATGCACCTCATGATACAGAAATTGAGAAGTTAAAAGTAATTCAAGAGCAGTATCAAAAAAACATCAATAACATAAAAATAGAAAAGAAATTAAGAGACGAAATCAATAATAAACTAGGTACTCATTTTACCAAAGAGCAACTTATTAATGGAGCGTTAAGAGATAGAATTGATTTATTGGAAAAGGCATCAGCTGCTGAATATTATGCGAATTTAAAAGTTCAGGCCGATTCGGCTGCCGACACAATCAAATCCAAGTACGGAAACGATAAGAATTTTAAATATCTATGGAACGAGTTTAAGAAAGAAGCCCGAATGGACCCTTCACTATACAATATTGATTCAAAAGGTTGGTTCGTAAATAGTGGACTCAAAATTAAAGGACTGGACAAACGCAACTATGATATATTCCAATTATCGAAAGATATTCAAGAATATGCAGGGCAAAGACGTAATGCAGCAGGTTATCACAATAAAATAAAAGGTAATACCGTTGATGAGAACACCCCTAATATTCCTCAAGGAGATACTACGGATAATAAGCATAAGAAGACAGAGCTTGAAAGATTGGAAGAGGAATATTATAAAGAATATGTCAAACTTCGCATCCAACTTAAATATAAGGAAATAACCCAATCAAAATACAATAAGGAGTATGACGAGCTGAATGTGAAAACTCTGTCCGAGTTAAGAGGAAACAAGATAACAACAGGATCGTTTTATGGCTTGATCCTCAAAAAAGCGAATAACCCCATATCCAACCCCAATGATTCACTAAAGGATATTGAAAAGGAGTATTCCGATAAAATGAAGGTGAATGAAAAGTTGTATGCCAATCATGCCATTACACAAGAAGGATTGAGTGAGGCTACAAAGAATCTTGCTTCAGAATATATGCAACAGGCACAAAGCATTAAGAATATCGGCAATAAGGCAAACGGCTTCTTAGCCAAGCTGAAATCAGACGTGGCCCTTTCAGATCTTTCGGAAGTAGAAAACAGATATAGTGAAGAGGTGGAAGCCAACAGAAAAATGCTGGAAGCCGGACTCATGTCGCAGGAAGATTACAACAAAGCGGTCTTGGACCTTTCACTTCAATCTGCAAAATCTGCCGCATCAATTGGAAATATAGGCAGAGGTGCCGACAAATTCGTGGAAGACATGCAAAAAACGGCATTAAGCAACCTGGATATACCAAGCCTGAAAGACAAAAAGGCGGATACCACTTTCGACTATAGAAAGCAGAAAAATGAATCCAATGAAGAAGAGTTGCAAAGAGTCGATGAATATATTCAAATGCTCAAGGATAAGGCAAAAGAATTGGGAGATACCATATCCACCGAGATTGATAAAAAGATCGTAGAGGCGGAAAGTAAAGAGAAAGTTCTGAAACTGGCTGTCTTAAAACAGGATATTAAAGACATTCAAAAGGAATTGTCTCGAAATAGTTGGGACGGGATAAAAGATGCCGTCAGCGGAGTGGAAAATGTCTCCAGCTCTGTGGAAAACCTCACGAGTACCTTGAGGAGCAATGCGAGTGCCTGGAAAAAATTAATGGTTCTTTGGGATACTTTTTCATCGGTAGTGGATACGATCAATTCCGTCTCCGACACGATCGAGAATTTGACGGAATTGACCACTAAACTGACTATGGCAAAAAAGACGGAAGCTGCAGTTTCCGCATTTTCTGAAGATGATGGAGTAAACCCGATCAAACAGGCAATAGACTTAACGGATAAACTAAGCAATGCTAAAAAAATAGAAGCTGTGGTAGACACCGCCACAACGACTACAAAAGTGGCAAATGCCACTACCGGAACAGCCGCGGTCATAGGTTCTGCAGTTGCAGAAAAAGTGGCCAATACGACGACGGTCGGGGGCAATATGGCTGCAGCTGGTTCAGAAGTCATAAAACAAAATGCGAAGATACCCATTGTTGGCATTGCCCTTGCAGCTGCGGGACTTACGGCAATTCTGGCGCTCATGCACAAGTTACCCAAGTTTGCTACCGGTGGTATCATAGATGGTAATTCCACAAATGGAGATAATATGTTGGCCAGAGTAAACAGTGGAGAGATGGTTTTAAACAAATCACAGCAATCCAATCTATTCAAGGCTATAAACAGCGGCAGATTGGGAGGAGCCACAAATGTGAATATCGGTGTGGACAAAGTCCGTGGATCCGATATCTACCTGTCTGTCAAAAATTATATGAAATCAACAGGTAAAAAGTTATGATATGGCATACGGTTTAATATACACAATACCATTTATGACGTTGGAGAATGAGCCTTGCGTCATAAATATCGAGAAAAAAGATTATACGGGTGAATCTACCGAACTGCAAGCAGGGGAAACGCCCTTCACAATAGATATAGAGGATGAGGATTTCCTCTATACCCCGACAAGATTTTCAACGGCAAAGATCGACATAGTCGGTTGTGATTATCTGCAAGGGATCTATTCCACTTCCTACCAGGAGTATAGAGTGACTTACCTGAAGAACGGTAAAGTCCGGTGGTGTGGATTTGTCAAGCCTGAAGCGTATACCCAAGATTACGTCACATCCAAATTCACCCTGGAAATAGAATGCCTCTCTGCATTGTCAACCCTTGAGTATATCGATTATGCAAAAAAAGAGGCTTCACTGCAATTCGTTTCCCTATGGTACCTGTTTTGGAAATGTATTTCCGCTGCAAACGGCAATTATACATCCATCTATATACCGTATGTATACTCGGACAGTGAGGATAATTATAAAACAGGTTCGGTGAATGTTCTTGAAAATCTGACGATTTCCGAACAGAATTTTTTCGATGAGGATGGCAAGGCCATGAAGTTGAAGGAAGTATTGGAAAGTTTATGCAAGCTGCTTTCATGGACATGCGTTGATTTCAAAGGTTCCCTTTACTTCGTGGATTGTGACCATACAGGCGATTATTGGGTTTATGACGGTACTTTAGCTACCAAATCGGTGACTTATACACCCGGCACCTTAATCATTCAAAACATAGGGTTTAAAGGCGGCAACCATACGTTGGACATTCTTGGGGGATATACGAAATGCACCGTTAAAGATTCCAATTATAACGTGGGCGATATTTTCCCCGAGCAGAAATATTACGTCCTTTTGGAAAAGACCGGAGATATTGACGAGACGCACGAAGATTATGGCTTCAAACCCGATTTGGAACATGCGGGTAACGGTCTTGACAAGGATCAAAATATCATGTATTACTATTTCGGCGGAGTCGAGCAAACAGAAAGCTTGGTATACAACTTTCTGGATTACACACCAAACTGGCCGGCATTGTTGCCATACAAAGGTTTATATCTAAGTTATCTGTATTGCGGCTCCACAATCATGAGGACGACGATCGTCGAAATAGTAGAAAAGGATGGAAAAAGGACTTATAGCACGAATGAACTGAGTTATGACAATTGCATTGCCATTTTCATGCAGTCCGCCACGCTTCCGGACCCTCATAATTTATTTCCGGCCGGTACGATGACATTACCCGACGGAAAAGAAGTCCTTTCATTCAAAAAGGATTTGCCGCTTTCCAAATATTCCGACGGTGCCTTTTTCATCAGCGGCAATATCGCCCAAAGCGTGGATCTTTATTTTCATGTCTGCAGTTCGGTCGTCGGTAGCGGTGAAGAGATAAAGCTGAATTTTTCACTGCAGATAGGAAATTATTACTGGAACGGAACGGAATGGAGCACGGCGGAAAGCAAATTTGACATCACGATAAAGAAAGAAGACACCTATTCACAATACAGGAGCATACCTGATACAAAAGTACTCGGCCAGTGGTATTCGGGCAGCAACGGATATATTATAGAGATACCGAATGAACTGAATCTGATGGGAAGCCCTGTCTTTAAAATGTATACGCCTTCTGTAGATGGAAATGTCACGGCTGTCTATCTGAAAGACTTTTCTATGAAGTTCGTGAAAAAGGACTCCGAGAAAAAAGAGGAGGAAAACAAATCCGATCGTACTTATGAGAATGTCGTCAACGGTGAATACGTCAACGAATTGGATGAAATAGAATTGAAGATTTCTACCTATAACAAAGATGGTGCATGCTATTCCAAAGTGGCCCTCGGAAATGTTTACCTCACGGATAATTTGTATTCCGCCATTGAATCAAAACCGGTCCGTCTTGAAGAATCGCTTATAAAAAGGATCATCAACCGATATGACCATACCAGGATAAAACTTACTCAGGAAATAAATAATTTGGATGAGCTGTCCCCTATATCCGTCCTGTCGGACAATTATATGGTTAATAAGAAGTTTATGATTACCGGTGGCACGATAGATGCGGCGATGAATAAATTCGAGTGTAAGATGATAGAAAAATAATGCCACCACGTTTTCTTTAATGGACAAATGGAAAATGAAAGAGGTCACTATCATATCAAAGAGTATTCCCTCGACACCGAGAAGTAAAAATTATCCGAAGGGAAGCACTGTTATAAATAACGGTAATGTTTCGATAGTACCTAATGGTACAAATAACGTGGACATCGTTAAAAAGCTCGACAGTACCATATTTACGGACAGTAACGTATTGTCTTCTTTGCGAACTCTGCTTGAGATAACTTCAAGGATTATCACGGAGAGTTCTAATGAGGCATTTTCCGATGAAAAAGTACCATCGGCGAAAAGACTTTCGAAAGAAATATCCGCTGCGATGGAGAGCCTTAAAAAAATATATCTTTCCAAAACGGATGTCGATACCGCGTCTGAAGTCATCACTTTTATCAAAGGTCTGAAAATAGGTGGCAAATCATTGTCCGACATCATTCTTTCTACAGATGCAACCGATGATAACGATATAAAAGATTCTTCCATTTTGTCGGCTTTGAAAGCGGTGGGCATGTTTCTAAGAAAGGACAAAGAAGATACAACCGAATTCCTCGTCAACTTGCTTGGCGGTATTGTCACAAACGACCTCAAATCAAAAGATTTCACGTCCGGACAGTCAGGCTCGGGACTTGCGTTATATGACAAAGACGGTAAATCCTACCTTGAAGTGGATGAACTTCTCGTGAGGTTGAAGGCGGTATTCGCCGAATTGGAAATACGAAAACTGTCGTACGTTGGTGGTAACATCATCCTCTCGAGTGCAGGCTCGAAGATCACTCGTGTGGAAGAGACTTCAGACGCTTATCGTTGCTATTTCATAGCTGATGACGGAACGACGGCCACAATAAACGGCTTTATCGTTGGGGATCAAGCCCGTTGCCAGACTTTCAATATCAAGGCAGGCAAATATACGGGTGTGGCGAATAAATACTATTGGCGGCTCGTTACGGCTGTCGGTAACGATTATATCGAACTTTCAAAAACGGATTGTGACGGAACGGATATTCCTGCTATCGGTGACTCGCTTGTACAGATGGGTAACAGGACGGACACCGGCAGACAGAATCTGATCGCTATTGTCGTCATCGGTGAAGATGCTCCGGCATTCATCGAATATGCGGGTGTCAATACCTATTCATTGGAAGGCAAAAGGAAAACGGTATTATCTCCGAAAGGGGACGAATTTGTAGCTAAATCGTTCAAGATATTGGTAAACGATGGTGCGGTACGTATTCCTGCCGAATGTGGTGAATGGGTTAAAGGTACTCCATATTCATATTATAATCGTGTATCGCACAACGGTTCTTTGTGGCTCTGTATTATTGCTGAAGGCAAAACAACGACTGACGAACCGATAGAAGGTTCGACTTCTTGGCAAAAACAAGTATCCAAAGGCAATAACGGAGCTGACGGCAAAGACGGTGCACAAGGTATACAAGGATTACAGGGCCTACAAGGAGAAAAAGGTGATCAAGGTATTCCGGGTACTAAAGGCGATACGGGCGCGCAAGGTGTCAAAGGTGACACCGGACAAACTTCTTACTTCCATGTCAAGTACAGCGATTATGCCGACGGCACTGGCATGAATGAAAATGGCGGTGCATACATCGGCACATACGTCGACTTCACACCCACCGATTCTACCGACAAGACAAAATACACCTGGGTACTCGTCAAAGGTGCGCAAGGCACAAAAGGTGATCAAGGCATTGCGGGTGCAAACGGTGCGAACGGTCAGACTTCTTACCTGCATATTGCCTATGCTGACAGTGCAGACGGTAAAACGAACTTCAACCAAAATTCAGGTACATACATCGGTCAGTACGTGGATTTCATACAAACCGATTCTTCTAATTATACGAAATACAATTGGACGCTTATCAAGGGAGCTAAGGGTGACACTGGAGCGCAAGGAAATAAAGGAGATACCGGTACGACTGGAGCAAAAGGAGACAAAGGAGTTCAAGGAGATACAGGTGCTAAAGGAAATGATGGCTATTCCTGCTCTCTCACATCCTACTCAACGATGTTGAATTCGGATTCGAACGGTGTGATAGGAAGTCTTGCAGCTGCCGTAACGACGATAAAACTCTATCAGGGTTCTACGGCCGTCACGCCTGTCATCTCTATAGATTCCACTTCCAATTGCTCTGTCGGCATTTCGGGGCTTAATGTGTCCATCGTGTCCGTTCCGAATAATACCAAATCGGGATATGTCGATATAAAGATTGTCTATAGTGGTTTTGTCAAGATAGAGCGGTATACGTTTACCGTCGTTGATTACACGATCGTCAAATCCTACACACAGACGATTGTAGGCGATCAAATGACAAACTATGCGACTAAAACGACTGTTGATATTCTTGGTAAGACCGTTTCGGATCAGTCTACTACGATCAAACAGAATTCGGATGACATCGCTTTAAAAGCTTCAAAAAAGGATGTTTCTGATTTAGGCGATCGAATGACTTCGGCCGAAGCGAGTATAACACCCGATGCTATCAATTTAACCGTCAAATCACAAATAGGTACAGCGGTCGGAAATGCAAAAGATGAAATAAAGGCTTCTTTTTCCATCGGTACGGATGGCATCTCAATGCTGGGTAAGAAGATCAGCCTTACAGGAATGGTTTCATTCAAATCCCTATCCGATTATAGTGATGTGGACGGACGTATCAGTACTGCGCAGACTACGGCGAACAATGCCAAGACCGGCTTAGGCACTCTAACGAATAGCCTGGGCAATCTCGCCTACAAAAGCTTAGTTGAGCAGGCGATGAAAGAGGAAGGCTTGATAAGCGGTGCTTTTCTGAAGATGAGTTTGATAGACGTTAAAAACGTCGTTGCTCAAGGTATCAGTGCCCAAAAAATCGATGCTGGTAATGCAACCATTAAGAATCTGAATGTCGATACGGTAAAAATGACTAATGCCGATGTAACAGGGAATATAACTGCAACTAGTGGGTCAATAGGAATGTTCAGTATAAATAAACTTTTTGGGCTCTCATCTGCTAGTAGTACGAGTTCTTTCTTCATCGATTCTGAAGGTATAGCATTTGTGGGTTCCGGTACAAACGCAGGTTCAAAAGCTGTGTTAGGTCCCAATAGCGCCGATTATCCATTGACAGCCGGAGTATTATGCCCAGGTAGATTCGAAGTCACAAGAGTTGGTTCAGCATCCGCGAATGGAAATGCTGGCTTATATATTAGTGTAACAGGAATAACTGGATTTAATGATAGTAACCTGGAATGTGGAAATAACGCCTTATATATAGCTAATGGAAGTATTTATGGATTTAGACCACGAAGTAGAAGTGTTTATTCCAGTCTGACATTGTCTGACATGGACAGCACCATTTTCACATTTAACACTAACTGGATAACATTATCTCTGCCATCTAGCCCCCAAAATGACCAGGCTTATTACATAAGAAGATGTGAATCGGGAGGCGTCACTATTTCAGGCGGGGGACATTTTATAACATATAAAAATAGGTCAAACACTAATACGACAGTAGATGTTGGTGGATGGCAAGGAGTTTTATTACATTGGAATGCAACTTATAATATATGGTGGATTGATTATACCACAAGGATGTAACTAATCAATAAACAAAACAATAAAGACAATGGAAATTAATTTTAAAAACATCAAGACACAAAACATTGAAGGCAAAGAGAATGTGGTGGACATATCGAAAGATTTGGGTAATACCATTTATAATGAAACTCAAGACATTGGAGAGCTTGAACTTGCACGAAAAATTTACCTTCAAGAAAAGATCGACCTTACAAACGAAGAGGTGGAAATCGTGAAGAAATTTCTAGAAAAGTATTACAAAGCTTTCATCAAAGAGGCTATTTACAAGATTATCAATCCTAAAAAATAAAGATTATGACAAATTTGATTATTGAAACAAAAGTAGAAACGATCGTTACAGGTTCTTATGAAACCGATTCGGCCAAGTATGAAATTGAGTACCGATATATAGGTAAAAAACTGACGGCTTGCAGTTGCACGATTAAAGACAAACAGGGCAAGTATCTCGGAAATATGAATTACGAAGACAATGCGTCGGCCAACATTGACGACCGCAATGCCTTATTTACCCACATAGCGGTATTCAATCAGTTAGTCACTGAAATTAAAACAAAAGTGGAAGGTACCACAGAAAGCGAGGAGGGCAAATGATGAAAATGTTATTCATTAACTACTTATTACTGGGCGATTATTCCAAAATAGCAATGTGGCTCTTAGTCGCTGCTGTATTGGCTTTTATCCCCAATATTGCAAGTTTTATCGATCTAATAACAGGAATCAAGGCGAGCAAGAGGCTGGGCAATTTCCAAACGACCTCATTCGGACTTCGGCAAACGATAAGCAAGGACAGAGATTACATGATGTATTTCTTCCTCATGTTCCTTATCGATTGCTGTCTCTCGTTCTTTATTGACTTTCCGGTCATGTGTATTCTTTGTGCAATTGCTGAAACGGTCATAGAAGTCGTATCGATAAGGGAGAACATGCACAAAGGGCAAAGTGATACCCATGATCCGGTGGAACTGATGAAAGCCATTGCCACCGCCTACGGGCAGGATAAGGCCGATAAGATTTTCGATTTGATAAAACAACAGGGGGAAAAGGGCAATGAGAATAACGGTTGACAGGTTTTGGAAGAAAGAGACGTATACCATCGGAAAGATGGCCATTGATGGAAAATACTTCTGCAACACACTTGAAGATAAAGTCAGAGACCTTACAAAAGAATCCAAAGTATTCGGCAGGACAGCCATTCCTGCCGGAACTTATCGGGTAACGATGACTTACTCACCGAAATTCAAGCGGGTAATGCCACTCGTTAACGGCGTTCCGCAGTTCGAAGCTATCCGCATTCATCCGGGTAACAAGGCTGAAGATACGGAAGGTTGTATCCTTGTTGGTGAGAATACCATAATAGGTGGTTTGACAAATTCACGCAAGTGGTCCGACGAACTGAATAAACATATTCAGGATGCTTTAGCTGATAAGGAAGATGTTTTGATAACCATTAAAGATTGATGATATGAGACGAAAGCAAATGAACATGTACGCTATCATCCTATTTATGATGTTGATGACTTCATGCCGATCGGTTAAGTACGTGCCGGTCGAAAGCGTACGCACGGAAACGAAGTATATCGATAAGCTGGTGCAAAAACATGATTCCATCTATTTGCACGATTCGATTTATTCATATATCAAAGGGGACACGGTATTTATGGATAAGTATCGGACAAAGTTTGTGAACAAATATATTTTCGGTACGGACAGTATCTATTCTAATAAGGCCGATTCGATCCGTGTTCCTTATCCAGTGGAGAAGCAACTCACAAAATGGCAAAAGATAGAAATGAATACTGGCAGGATTACGATTATCTCATTGATTGTGTTGGTTCTTTCATCGGGAGTTTATATCTTTGTGAAGGATAAAATAAGAAAGTAAACCGAGAGGTTGAAGAGATAATATCAGATAAAGAGAAGGAAGTATTAGATAAAATCAGATACTTCCTTCTTCTATTTTTCTTATAAGATATAGCATGTTAAATTTTTATCTACAAATATAAAAATACGACGAAATATTTTGTTTTTATATTTGTTTGTTCTTAATTTGCAATTCAAATTAAATAAATATGGGCACAATATCTTTTAAAGGAGAATTACAAAGTAAATCAAGAAAAATAAGTGTTCAACTTGGCATTTACTTGTTTAAAGAAGATAATATGTCAATTGCTTACTGTCCTGCATTAGACTTATCAGGATATGGTAATAATGATGAAGAAGCTAAAAGTTCTTTTGCAGAAGTGTTCAGACAATATATTGAATATTGCACAAATAAAAAAACACTAATATCAGATTTACAAAAGCGTGGTTGGAATATAAAAAGTATGAAACAGCGAAAAATAAAAGGCCCAGAATTTGAATCGTTGATGCGTACTAATAAAGAATTGAAAAACATTATTGAGAAAAAAGATTATGTGAAATATTCAGAATCTGTAGGAATACCAGTATTTTCATGAATACGCAAAAACTAAGTAATATTCCATTAAATGATTTCCGTGAATTCCTAATAAAGAGTGGATGCAAAAAAATAAGAGTTAGCGGAGGTCATGAAGTTTGGGTAAGAAAGGATTTACTTAGACCTATTGTGATACAAACTCATATTTCTCCTGTTCCTGAATTTATAGTAAAAAATATTTTGCGTGATCTTAAGTGTTCAAAACAAGATTTTTTCAATATTTTATTCGATTGCATTTAGTTTGATATGATAAATATTAAATAACACTCTAAAAATTGGGCTTATCTCCTACCCTTTTCTCGATAGTATCATTGTACACCATCCATTAATTATTAAGATAATCTATAACCTTTCCTTTCTATTCACTTCATTGATTTCTCTTTTGGCGTAAGTTGATATCGGTAAAAAATAAGATAAATAAAACCTAAGGAAGGAGACTACAATTATAGGGTAAAACTAGTATCTTTGTATAGAAATTTGAGCATAATTTTGACGCCCCTTTTTCTTCATTTGGACAGGAAGTTGCCACTTCACCGTAACCGAACCGTAACTGTAAGTATATTTTACTTATAAGTCGTTTATATTAAGGCACATACAATATCCGACTACCTCTTTGGGAGCAGGAAGTCGTCAGTTCGAATCTGGCTACCCCGACAAATTAAAAATAAAGCAGTTACGATAATAAGTAGCTGCTTTTTTTATTATCTTTCGTATAAACACAACTCACTGGTAAAAGTGAGAAGAGATACATAATTCATCTTAATATTACCCTTTGCCACCTCCGTATGACACCATATCGTGCTTCCTCACAGCAAGTTAACGATGCACCATATACAACGCCAGCGAAAAGAGGTCCAAAAATCGGTTCGAGAGCATATTGTAGGGCTGTTATTTTCAGCGGACCTCTGTTTAGAATCATTCTAAACGATAGCCTACAGATAGCTGAATAGCATATTTACAGATAAACGAGTATGCTCCATCTTTTTCAATAAGCACCTCATTATTGAAGAAAGGCGTTGGGCAAGCAAATGCGACTACTCCTCGGATACCACTTTTGCATCTGCCTTCGTGGGCATCGATATTTTTAAGTTCCTCGCATACTTCTTCAAGCTCCATCGTTGTTACGTGCGATACTTGCACGGATGATACGGCTTCTATACTTTTTTTAAAAACAGGTGTATCGTACTCCCTATGATTGATTATTTCAATAAATGGTCGTCTAGGATTAAATTTATGGTTAAGGTTTGGAAGTCTCACACGTGTGCGACATCTGTATCACACGTGTGAGACACTTGTCGCACAGCTGTGAGACGAATGTCGCACTCGTGTGAGACTTCTATCTTATATCTACGAAGCTGTAGGATTCCGAATAAGCTTCCGGCAACTTGTTCTGCACATGCTGCTTAGTCCCTTTTGCAGATGAACCTTTATTAGGGCTTTAGCAGATAACAAAAAATAGCACAAAAAAAAGAGGCATCCATTAAATTAGAATGCCTCTCTATATTTCTTATAATATTTTACAAGATGCTATTTTTTGAAGAAATCCTGAACTTTTTCGTTAGGAACCATTTCTTCATCAAAAACATAGGCACCTGTTTTAGGAGATTTCACCATTTTAATAACCTTAGTGTAAGTACGTCCTTCTTTAGAGCCTTCATGCAAACTTGCGACTGTTTTCTTTGCCATGGTTTATTTGTTTTATTTAATTTCTTTATGAACTGTCATTTTTCTCAAGATAGGATTGTATTTCTTCAATTCTAATCTTTCGGTTGTATTTTTTCTGTTCTTAGTAGTAATATAACGAGATGTTCCCGGCATACCACTATCTTTCATCTCCGTACACTCTAATATTACCTGTACTCTATTACCTTTAGCTTTTTTTGCCATAATAAAATCTCCTTACTTTTAACCAATTACTTTAATTGAATCCCATTCACAATACCCTTTTGTCACAGCATCACACAGAGCTGCATCAAGTCCCTTTTTGTTGATTACTTTCAGACCAGCAGCACTGATATTCAAGCTAATCCAACAATCTTGCTCCACATAATAGAACTTCTTCGTGAACAAATTTACATCAAAACTTCTTTTAGTTCTATGTTTTGAGTGAGCGACATTATTACCTCTTAAGGCCTTTTTCCCGGTAATTTGACAAATCTTCGACATTTTCTATCTTATATTTTATTATTATTTCATTGTATGCTTAAAAATCGGATGCAAAGTTACTCCTTTTTTATTTAACTACCAAGTAATTGAATTAAAAAAATCATCCATATGGACCTTTTTTATCCATACATAAAACTTATTTTCATTGGAGCATACTCACTTTTCATCTTTTAGAAGTTCATGAAGCATTAAAAGAGCATTGTTTACGGCCCTTTCGATATTCATCGATCTTCCACGATCCATTTTTTGTAACTTTGCTACTACACGATTACCTATCGCTGCAGCAATCCATATATTACCAACCGGATTTTCTTCTGTTCCTCCTTCAGGTCCTGCCACCCCTGTCGTTGCTACAGCACAATCCGCATGAAGTACATGCATAACGCCTTCTACCATAGCAATGACCGTTTCTTTGCTAACAACACCATATTTATTGACAATATCAGCAGGGACTCCTAGCAGACTTTCCTTCACATCTACAGAGTAAGCCACAATTCCACCTTTCACATAACGAGAACTTCCTGCAATAGAGGTCAGTCGCGCAGCAATACTACCACCTGTACAACTTTCGGCAGTTGCAACAGACTTGCACTGCTCAACAAGTTGGTTGCCTACAACAATTTCTGGCGCAATATCTCCTTCAACCAATATATCGTTTCCCAAGATGCTCCTCAATTTTCTTTCTTGGCTATCAAGGCTTATTTCCAATGCAGTTTTATCTTCTCCACGTGCCGTCAATCGCAAACGAATAATACCAGGCTTGGGTAAATAAGCAAGTTTTATATTTGCAGGCAATTCATTTTCCCAAAATTTCAATTTTTCAGCTAAATCAGATTCAGCATAATTTTGAACTACAAATGTATGATGAAGGATAAAACCAGTATGATACTTGGCCATCAAACGAGGAATAATTTCGTCCAACATTACGGCTTTCATTTCTTCTGGAACTCCCGGCATTGAAATAACGACCTTTCCATCGACATCAAACCAACTGATAGACGCAGTTCCTACCCTATTATTAATTATTGTGCAATTTTTGGGCACCATCGCCTGAGAGCGATTCAACGCATTCACCGACGTTTTACCTCCTAAGACGGTTTTTATATTGTCAAAAACTTGCTGACTGAAGACTAGTTCAGTATCAAAATACTTGCACAATGTACTTTTAGTGATATCATCTTTCGTAGGACCCAATCCACCCGTAATAAATACGATATCAACCTTTTTAATTGCTTCATCGAGCGTTTCAATAATTTCTATTTCCGCATCGCCGACAGAGACAATACGAACAACTTCAATACCACATTTATTAAGCTCTCTGCCTATCCAAGCAGAATTGGTATCGACTACTTGCCCTATCAGCAATTCGTCGCCAACAGTAATTATTTCTGCAAACATTATCTACGAATAATATAAATATCCTATTCCTTATTATAAATTACGGATATTATCGCAACTTATTTATAGAGAAACTCTAGAATAAGCGGGCATATCTATCGAACAAAAGTCTTTATCCAAGAATTTGTAATAACCGGTAATAGCTATCATTGCCGCATTATCGGTAGTATAACTGAATTTTGGGATGAAGATTTTCCAACCATACTTTTCGGCATGTTCCCTGAAAGCATTACGCAATCCATTATTAGCCGAAACACCTCCGGCAACAGCCACTTCTTTGACTCCTGTTTGTTTGACAGCTTTGCGCAATTTATCCATCAAAATATCAACGACCGTATGTTCCAAAGAAGCTGCAATATCTGTCTTATGATGTTCTATAAAGTCAGGATCGTCTTGAATCCATTTGCGCAAAGAATAAAGAAAAGATGTTTTAAGCCCACTAAAACTATAATTCAGATCGGCAATATGAGGTTTACTAAAATGATACGCATCAGGATTGCCTTGTCTGGCCAATTTATCAATAATAGGTCCTCCAGGATACCCCAGTCCCATCACTTTAGAACATTTATCAATAGCTTCTCCTGCTGCATCATCAATAGTCTGCCCCAAAATTTCCATTTGGTTGTACGCCTTAACAAGGACAATTTGAGAATTACCCCCCGATACTAATAAACAAAGGAAAGGATATTTAGGAGGATCAAATTCTTCACCTTCCGTTTGTATAAAATGCGCCATTACATGACCGCACAAATGATTGACATCAACTAACGGAATACCCAAAGACCGAGCAAATCCTTTGGCAAACGAAACACCTACCAATAAGGATCCCATCAAACCGGGTCCCCGCGTGAATGCCACAGCACTCAATTCTTCTTTCTTCACGTTAGCGCGTTTTAGTGCTTCGTGAATGACCGGTACGATATTTTGTTGATGTGCCCGCGAAGCCAACTCCGGAACGACTCCCCCATAAGCTTCGTGCACAGCTTGACTTGCCACGACATTAGACAACAAATATCCATCGCGAATAACGGCAGCCGATGTATCATCACAAGAAGATTCTATACCCAATATTACTACACTCATCTCTGATAAATTATTAAAACCATGCAAAAGTAATAATAAAAGTACTATTCGTAACGACAATTTTTATATTTTTGTAGACTAAAACAAAAACAATAGCACCATCAAAAAGATAAAAAAGATTGTTCATTGGCTAGTCGGTATCATTTTAGGAGTATATATCGGCACATTCATTTTGTTGAATATCCCTTTTATTCAACGATTTATAGCCATGTCGGTAGCACATGAGTTATCCGAAAGACTTCAAACAGAAGTTTCCATCGGGCAGATCAACATAGGTATATTCAACCGTATTATCATAGATGACTTCAAAGTCAACGACCGTTCTAAGCATGAATTGTTTAATGCAACACGCTTTACTGCCAAATTTGAGATTATCCCTTTATTTAAAGGAATTGTTAGAGTTCATAGTATCCAGCTATTCGGTTTCAACGTCCGTCTCAACAAACAAACTCCTAAATCCATTCCCAATTATCAATTTATTGTCGATACCTTTAAATCTAAAAAGGAAGACAACAAGCCCTCTCATATCGATTTAAAGATTAACTCCATTATCATGCGGCGAGGTCTCTTCTCGTATGATATTTTTTCTGAAAGACAAACTCCTCAAAAGTTTAATCTCTCGCATGTACGGTTGCACAATATTTCAGCAACGTTATCCATCAAATGCTTACGCAACGATTCTATAAACTTTGGTATAAAACGTTTAGGTTTTGATGCTGAAAGCGGACTTTCCATCAATAAACTGACATTAAGAGCAGCAGCAAACACCCGCCGTATGGTCATCCGTGATTTTGCATTAAGTTTACCCCATACACATCTCCAGACTGAAGATATTATCCTAACCTATGATAGTCTTGGTTCCTTCAAGCATTTTGCGAACCAAGTAAAATTCAAGATTGCTACTCGGCCCCTATCTTATATTACCCTGCATGATATTTCAATGTTTGTTCCTTCTTTAAAAGATTTCAAAGACAAGATCAACTTTTCTCTGAAAGCTCAAGGTGCGGTAAACCAACTTTCTATTTCGCACATCACAGTTGATGCCGGCAGAAAAATGCAGATACGACTGAATGGATCAATAAGAAAAATAACAGAATTGAAAAATGCCTTTTTCTCTTTGAATCTCCCACAACTATCTGTCAATAAAGAAGGGCTTCAATTTATAGTAAAGAATTTCTCGAATAAACCGAGTAAAGTATCTAGCATTCTCTCAGATTTGGGAGATGTTTCTTTTAGAGGAAGACTATCGGGCTATACTTCACAAATTGCTATACTAGGATTATTAAAGATATCGGAAGGGACTCTTAAAACAGATATCGAATTAGGGCACAGACAAACTACTTATTCTTGCAAGGGTAGTCTGGTAGCCACAAATCTGAATATTGCAAAATTAACAGGCGATAAAAAATGGGGGAAATCAAGCTTTAACCTAAATATTAACACAGTCTACAATACGAAACAGCGTTTTCCTTCTGTAATAGCAAAAGGAGTTATATCATCTTTCTGTTACAATAACTATTATTATAAAAACATCACTCTGGATGGATTATATCAAAACGGAGGTTTTGATGGTAAAATCAATCTTAACGACCCTAATGGAAGCCTTCTATTAAATGGAAAAGCAAACTTTGCCAATAAAGTACCGAATATCAACATCTATGCTCAAATAAGTAAGTTCAAACCAAACAATTTGAGCCTCACAGACAAATACAAGAATGCCGAATTTTCTGTCAGACTAAAAGCAAATGTTTCTGGTGCATCTCTCGATAATATGCTAGGTGATATCAGCATTGACAGTCTTTCTTTTTCTTCACCCACCAAACAGTATTTTTTGAAGAATATGTTAATCAATTCTTCGATAAATAATGGAGAAAAGGATCTCACGATTCAATCAGAGGTTATGAATGCTCAAGTAAAGGGTCATTTTCATTACAACAATCTAAGCTCGGGAATAAAAAGAATGATCAATTTCTATTTACCTTCATTGGTCTCAACATCAACATCATCGAGCTTTAAAGATAACTACAAGTTTCATCTCGATATTTTCAATACTGATTTTTTGCCGGCTTTATTTGATATACCACTCCAAATAAATTCATATTCACGTATTTCAGGCTCGATTAACGAAAACACAAACAGCATCTTCGTAGAAGGATTCTTACCGGAGATAAAATACAAAAACAGCGAATATCAATCAGGATACTTGCTTTGTGAAAATCCTTCCAACAAGCTACACTCTTTGATTAGTTTCAATCAAATGAGAAAGCATGGAGCAATGAGCTATAAATTCAATACTTACGCCCACAACGACTCATTGAGCACGACGCTCAGTTGGGGTAACAACTCAGAACAAACCTATAGCGGAGATTTGTTCTCTGTGACCCATTTCTTAAAATCGACAAATCGGAATCATCTTAAAGCTTTTATCCAAATTAAGCCGAGTGATGTGATTATTAATGATACGACATGGCAAGTACATCCATCGGAAGTAATGCTCGATAAAGACTTAGTTGAAGTAAATAACTTCTCTTTTAGCCACAACGACCGCTTTATACATGTTGACGGAAGAGCTTCAAAGACTCCTACCGATACGCTAAAAGTCGAAATGAAAGACATCAACCTTACCTATTTATTTAAGATCCTCAATTTTGAAGATGTAGACTTCAAAGCCGAAATCAGTGGTAAAATAAATGTGTGCAATACCATGCAAAAACCTCAACTTAATGGGTTATTATCGGTACGTGACTTTTCATTAAATAACGGCCCTTTGGGCGACGGCACCATTATCGCAGCATGGGATGACGAACGTCAAGGAATCAGTTTGGATGCACACCTCAGTGAACCGAATATTTCAAAGACCCACGTCACAGGCTATCTTTATCCACTCCATCCAAAGGACGGACTGGACTTAAATATTGAGGCTCAAAATACAAATCTAAAAATGATCCATCACTACATAGCTTCTATTTTTGACGATTTCAGCGGACGTGCCACCGGCAAGATGCGTCTTTTCGGCAAATTCAATCAATTAAATCTCAATGGTAGTGTTATGGCTGATGCTAGAGCAAAGATCGGACTTCTTAATACTTACGTCGAATTAAAAGATTCGGTCCACATCACCCCCACAAGTATCGCTTTGAACGATTCTAAAATATACGACCCTGAAGGACACGAAGGTGTTGCTAACGGGCTCATAACATTCAAATATCTTAAAAATTTCGATTATCATATTCGTTTAGGATTGAAAGATATGTTGGCAATGAATACGCACGAGACTGAAGACTTGCCTTTTTATGGAAAAATATATGCAACAGGAAATGTAAATTTGCAAGGAGGAGTAGGTAAAGGACTCGACATTACTTCTGCTATCAAGACAAATAGCAACTCCACCTTTGTATATATAAACCGAAATACTTCTTCGGCTATTAATAACCAGTTCATTACTTTCGTTGACAAAACTCCACGAAGAAATGCAGATAGCATTGATGTTGCAACTCCCGAAGTGAATAATACATTCAGCAACATATCAAATGACATTCATCTTAACCTACAAGTAAATGCAACGCCCGATGCTACATTAAAGATCATCATGGATCCACTGGCCGGAGACAATATTACGGCGAGAGGAAGCGGAAATATCCGCTGTGAATTTTATAATAAAGGTGCATTCCGAATGTTTGGAACCTATACGATCAACGAAGGAGATTATAAATTCAGTCTCCAACAGGTCATACGCAAAGATTTCACTATTAAATCGGGAAGTACAATAACCTTTTCGGGTGCACCACTCGATGCCACTCTCAATGTGCAAGCATCGTATATCGTGAACTCGGCTTCGCTTACAGATTTAATTCCTTCGGCATCGAATATTGTAAAGCAAACAAATGTCAGAGTCAATTGTTTGATGTATTTGACGGGACTTCTGCCCCACCCGACTATCAACTTTAATCTAGAATTACCTAATGAACAAGACGAGATACAGACATTAGTAAGGAATTATATAGCGACAGATGAACAAATGAATACCCAAATTCTTTATTTACTTGGTATCGGTAAATTCTATACTCAAGAAAACACATCATCAAATGCTACTACACAAAACTCCAATATGATGTCATCTGTCTTGTCATCAACAATTTCAGGACAATTGAATAATATTTTATCTCAAATAAACATTAAGAATTGGAACTTCGGCACCAACCTGAGTACCGGACAAAATGGATGGAATGAGATGGATATAGAAGGTATGCTATCGGGCCGCCTACTCAACAATAGATTAATAGTAAACGGAAATTTCGGTTATCGAGATAATCCCTTGACCAATTCCAATTTTGTTAGCGACTTCGTAGCCGAACTCCTGCTCAACCGTACCGGTACAGTCAGATTGAAGACATACAATGAGACGAACGACCGATATTACACCAAGACCAATCTGACAACACAAGGTGTAGGTATTATCCTACAAAAAGACTTCGATAAATGGCGTGAATTGTTTTTCTGGAATCGCTTCAAAATGAAAGCTCTTCCCAACAAGAACAAACGCAAAGATAATACACAATTACCTGCAAAAGATGCAGATAAAAAAGAAAATGGCTCACAGGGAAACTAAGCATAAATATTATTAATACGGCACCACAAAGACTTTAAAACCTGTGGGATCAGCAAAATTGTCATATGTTAGTTTTGTCTATGGCATCGCTCTCATCTTTTATTTCTTATTTTGCCTTGCAAAAAATCAACCGCATGTCAGCCTATGATAAAATCGTGTATAAGTTCATTTATATTAAAAGAACAGCAAGGCTTGCAGATATAAAAAACTATAGTTATGTTTGCAATAATAAAACGATCGTTTAATTTAAATTTTACTACAATGAGTTTCTTAGATATAGCAAAAAATAGATACACAACAAAAAAGTACAATTCGAGCAAACGAATTCCAAATGAAAAGATTAAAGAGCTAAAACAAGTTTTAAGACTAAGCCCCTCATCCATAAATAGTCAACCGTGGAAGTTTGTTTTCATAGAAGATGAGAATACAAAAAACGAACTTGCCAGTGTTTCATATTTTAATGAACATAAAGTGAACGACTCAAGTCATTTGGTGATATTTTATGCAATAGACAATATTGCCAAATTTGAAGAGCAAATAGAGCAATATTTACCAGAAGTTGCTGTAACTTATTACAATACGCATATAAAGCTATTGCCAGAATTCGAAATAAAATCATGGTTACAACACCAAGTTTATCTTTCTCTTGGATTTTTTCTCGGCGCATGCTCATCAATGGGAATTGACTCGACACCGATGGAAGGTATTCAAAAGGAGGGATATGACCGCATAATACATTTGGATGGCTACAAACCTTTGTTTGCAGTGGCATTGGGATATAGAGCAGAAGACGACTCTAACCAACCGACAATGACGGCTAAATCGCGTCTACCAATAGAAAATATTATTAAAACGATATAATATCGGAGTTATATTAGCAGAAATAACATAAAAGTTTGAATTGATTCTACTCTGCGTCTAGAATGAGCAAGGCAATGCCAATAACTGATATTGTAATGTCTTGGCTAGTCTATAATCGCCATTTGCATTAGGATGTAAACGATCTGTGGCAGCATTGTGAAAATACATCATGTTTGAATCGTATAAAGGATAAAGCCCCGATAGAGAAAACAAGTCGATTATAGGCACCGACCAATTGGAACTTGCCTGTTTCAGCACTTTCACATAAGCATCGATATACACCCCACGCTCGTTACTGTAATTTTCGTCGGGCTGTACATTGTCTTCGCTAAATTTAGCAAAACCTCGGTGTATAGGCGTCATCAGCACAACCTGTTTGGTTGGATAATTTTTCTTTATGTACGACAACACCTTATTAATACGTCCGCAAAAAGTTGAATCGACAAGGATCGGACTTTTATATAAACAGTTCACCAAACGACCGTTGCGATTTACCTCTTGTTTCGTTTCATCATAAAAACAGCCTATCGGAGTATTTTCATTATAATCATTCGTACCGGCAAAGATGAAAATAGCATCAATATTATTTCCAAGTTCACGATGCATCTTTACCACTTGTTGGTAAATTCCTATCCAATCGTCTCCATTCTGACCATACACCATTGGGCTAAAGTTCAACAAACGGCACAAATATTCCCACCACACGCAAGTAGTCCCGACACGGCATTTATCAGTCATTGAATCTCCCAATATAGCAATACGCTTATTTTTCCATTGAGAAGATGTTACCTTCTCTGCTTTTGCTATCTGTACCGATGTAGTAGTTTGTGCTTGTGCCCACAATAGAGAAAAGCTGCATATAACGAGTAGAAATAAATATCTTTTGCTATGAGAACATGCCATAGAACATTTGATTAATACCTTCATACCAGATTTGTTTTTCATTGTTATTTATATAATGTGGTGCAAATATAAATATTAGTATTGGCAAGCCATACCATACAGATAATAAAATTGAGATTTATTCCACAAATAAGTATCAACTATCAAAACAAGAAGAGATAAAGGAGGATATTATACATCCCAGAGGGAGAGTAAATAACCGCAAAACAATCACTAGTCATCACATCAAACCTCTTTTTCGGCCAAATGGAAAACATGTAACCACCTGATTTATTTATCATAACAACGAATTTCGGCCAATAAATTAGTTAGATAGACAATTAAATTTGCATAATTACTTTGGTATTGAACAAGGTATGCACTATCTTTGTCTCCAGAAATATTAATGCGAAACAATATGGACGAAGCAATCATTAGTTTTAACAAATTACTTGAAGAAAGCATCAAAAAGAATTGGGATTTAGATGCATTGACAGATTATAAAGGCACGACATTACAATATAAAGACGTCGCACGCAAAATAGAGAAGATACATATTATATTGGAAGAAAGTGGAGTGCAAAAAGGTGATAAGGTAGCCATTTGTGGTCGAAACTCATCGCATTGGGGTGTGGCCTTTCTAAGCGTACTTACTTATGGAGCTGTTGCTGTGCCCATTCTCCATGAATTCAAGGCAGACAATATTCATTCTATCGTAAATCATTCGGAAGCGAAAATGCTATTTGTTGGCGACGTCGTGTGGGAGAATCTCAACGAAGCGGTAATGCCGATGCTTGAAGGCATCATTCTCATCAATGATTTTTCTATATTGGTATCAAGAAATAAAAAACTCGATTATGCCCGTGAACACCTGAATGAACTTTTCGGCAAGAAATACCCCAAGAACTTCAGAATAGAGCATATATCATATTATAAAGACAGTCCGGAAGAGTTGGCTCTTATCAACTATACTTCAGGAACAACAAGCTATTCAAAAGGTGTGATGTTACCATTCAGAGCTATTTGGTCGAATGTTCAATTTGCACTCGATCACTTGCCTTTAAGTAGTGGCAACGTGGTAGTATCGATGCTACCCATGGCACACATGTATGGTATGGCTTTCGAATTTCTATATGAAGTATGCAACGGATGCCACATTTATTTCCTCACCCGAATGCCGACCCCTAAAATAGTATTCCAAGCTTTTGCAGAAATAAAACCTCATTTCATTGTCGCTGTACCGCTTATCATTGAAAAGATTATAAAGAAATCGATATTGCCGCATCTGCAAACGCCACAAATGAAAATACTGCTCAAAGTACCTATTATCAACGACAAGATAAAAACGGCGGTACGTGAAAAGATTGTCAATGCTTTCGGCGGACGCTTCTGCGAGCTTATCTTAGGAGGAGCCCCATTCAACCGAGAAGTAGAAAGCTTCTTGCACAGTATTCATTTCCCTTACACCGTAGGATATGGTATGACAGAATGCGCCCCACTTATCAGCTATGCTCCGTGGGATACATTTGCCAAGTATTCATGCGGACGATGCATTGACAGAATGGAATTGAAGATACTTTCACCCGACCCTTACAATACGGTGGGCGAAGTGGTGTGCCGAGGAGCTAATGTGATGTTGGGGTATTACAAAAGAGAAGATGCTACCAAAGAAGTGCTAGACGAAAACGGATGGCTACATACAGGCGACTTAGGATTAATAGATACGGATGGAAACCTTTACTTAAAAGGACGTTCCAAGACAATGCTGTTGAGTTCGAACGGACAAAATATTTATCCCGAAGAAATTGAGGACAGACTCAATACGCTTCCTTATATATCAGAAAGTGTTATCGTACAACAAAACTCTAAATTGGTAGCACTCATCTATCCCGATTTTGAAGATGCTTTTGCTCATGGACTAGACAATGCAGGCATTGAAAAAATAATGGAAGAAAACCGTATACAATTAAATGAGGCCCTCCCCAACTATAGCCAGATAAATAAAATAAAGGTATACCCTGAAGAATTCGAAAAAACGCCCAAACGCAGTATCAAGCGTTTTCTTTATCAAGAAGCGAAAGGATAGCCTCCGGGCTATCTACCACGTAGGTAGGATGAAATTTTTGTAATTCGGATTCGGGACGGAAACCCCATGTCACGCCACAAGCTGTCACACCGGCATTGAGCGCTGTTTCCATGTCGACACCCGAATCGCCCACATACAAAACATCACTAGCATTGACGCGGGCAATTTTCATGATTTCGAATACAACCGCAGGATTCGGTTTACGCTCAATACCGTCGCGCTGCCCAAATACTGCCACGAATGGTATATTGGGAAAATAATGCCGCATTAATATGGAAGAAGCTTCCTGATATTTGTTAGATGCAACAGCCATTGATATGCCACGTCCCTGCAAAGCTTCCAATAATTGTGGAATACCGGGATAGGGATGAGTCTCATCAGCACAATGCAAATTGTAATATTCCATGAAAAATTTACGCACTTTAAGTACATTTGCTTCTGTCTGCGATCCTTCAGGCAATGCCCTTTCAAATAGTTTGTTAATCCCATTTCCCACCCTGAAGCAATAAGAAGGAATGTCATGAATGGGATAGCCCAATCTCTCTAATGCATAATTAGTACTGTTACCCAAATCGGCAATGGTATTCAATAATGTACCGTCTAAATCGAATATAACTAGTTTTTTCATCTTTTTACCTCTATATTGTAAGTGCAAAGGTACGTCTTTTTACAATGTGGACAAATACGTTTAAACAATATTAGAAAAACAAGGATGCCCTACCCTATCACTTTATGCTATGTTTCCCATTCTATCATATCAATGACTATCAATCCGTTATACAAGAATAAAAGCATATTTGAGACGTGTCCCTAAGTTTCTAAAACGAGATAAGGACCTAAGAATGTTTTCGTCCTTATGTTTTCAAATTTTCATAAGGACGAAAATAAATTTTCTCCCTTATGAAACTTGCGACTCACGGCCGTGAGTCGCAAGCCACATACTTATGTCACTTTGACAAGATAAGAAAGTTGCCAAATCAAGTTAAAGAAGTAAACAATACCCGATAAGGAAATCTTGTAGACAAGAGACAGTAATTAGATTCACCTTATAAGCATTTCAACGAACAATTGCAAAACACAATAATCAATATCTATTCAATATTCAAACCGATAGGCAAAATGATTTACAAGTGTAGATAATATGGTTAGAAAACCTGAAAAGTTATCCCAAAACAGGGTTAAATCTCAGAAAATACTTGATTTACGACATATTTTGAAAGTTTTTTCAAATATTTTCGGAAAAAACGAACCACTTAATTTAATATTAAGTATATTTGTCTGTTCTAAGAGATCTGATAAGACGAGAATTTTCTCTTTGCAGTAATGTGGATAGTCACTTTTCTCCGAGTGTTAGGCTCCTTGTAACACAAGTTTTATTAATTTTTTATTTTTATTTAAATGAACATTTTTATTGCCGGATTGAACTATAACATTAGTGATTCCGAGTTAAGTGAGTTGTTTGCTGCCTACGGAGAAGTTTCTTCAGCAAGAGTTATTAAAGACCGTCAAACAGGTCGTTCTAAAGGTTACGGTTTCGCTGAAATGACAGATGACGAAGCTGCCAAAAAAGCTATTGAAGAATTGAACGGACAAGAAATTAAAGGCCGTGCGATTGTTGTTTCTGAGGCACGTCCTAAAACAGATGCTCCTCGTAATAACTACAACACCCGTCGTTATTAAAAGAAAAAGTACAGATTATTTATTTAATCGGTAAAACAATGAAGCATCCGGTATCAATCGGATGCTTTTTTTGTGCCATATAAGACCGATAAAATCGTCTCATCGCAACGATTGTTCAAATCCGTCACGATAATCGGATTATCTTTCAACATCTTGCAGATTATTCGAACATTTCAGCTTCTTCAAAAGTAACGGCTTTATCCAAATCTTTATCCGATAACTGCACGTCCTGCAATGCAATAGGCCAATCTACCCCTATCGTCGGATCATCATAGCGAATAGATGCTTCGTGTTGAGGAGCATAAAGATTATCAACCTTATACGTAAAAACAGCTTCTTCACTAAGCACCAAAAAGCCATGAGCAAAGCCACGAGGAATAAAAAACTGCCGTTTATTTTCATCCGATAGTTCCGCACTGACATATTTCCCAAAAGTAGAAGATGATTTCCGTAAATCGACAGCCACATCAATCACTCGCCCGGAGATAACCCTAACCAATTTGGCTTGCGAGAAATCCCCCTTTTGATAATGTAAGCCTCGAAGCACGCCATAAGAAGACTTAGACTCATTATCTTGCAGAAAATTGACTCTACCGATATGTTCTTCAAATTCCATTTGTTTGAAACATTCCATAAAGTATCCCCTGGAATCTTTAAAAACGTTAGGTTGGATAACCCATACTCCATCTATTTCCGTTTGTACATAATCCATCTTTTCTCTTTTTTTATAGTGCAAAGTTAGTGCAAGTCAAGAGCATTACAAAAATAAATCCCAAAATTTATTTTTTATAATGCCGAGACGCAGCCAAACATGTGCCAAGCCTAAGTTAATGCAAATGATAATCCAAGTCATCGAATAGTGTATATTACAATAAACCTGTTGAGAAAATGTTCATAACAAAAAGTCGGGTTATAGTTGGTCTTTCGCAAAAAGAAAGTATCTTTGCAGTATGATTCATTTAGCAAAACACATAGAATTATTGTTGCTGGACAACGATTGTGTGATCATTCCACGATTGGGTGGATTTGTCGCGCACTATACTTCTGCTAGTATAGAAGACAAAGAGCACATCGTTATTCCTCCGTATCGCACTATAGGATTCAATCCGCAACTTAAAATAAACGATGGTGTGTTGGCTGAATCATACATGAACTTATATGGTATCAATTTTTATGAAGCCAATAAGAGAATGAATAGCGAGATTGATGAACTTCTATCGATTATTCATGAAGAAGGCAAATACAAATTTGTCAACATCGGCGAGTTGCATTTCAATATATATGGTATTTATGAATTCAAGCCTTACGACAACAAGCTCACATCGCCTGATTTGTACGGATTGGACATTCTATCTATCAAAGAGCTGTCCGGACAAGTGGAAGAATCGGCAACTCCCAGCGTGCAATCGACCCTACACAGCAGTACGGACAAGAATGAAGAGGAAGAAGACCGTGACACGTATATTATTCGTCTGAACCGCACCTTTGTACGCTCTGCAATAGCAGTAGCTGCCATGATATTGCTTTTGTTTACATTCTCCACTCCAATAAAAAACAACAATATCCTATCCGACAATCAAGCTAAAATAGTTCCTGACGAAATACTGAATCAGCTGAAAAGCAAATCAATTCTCACTCGACTGGTGAGTGATGAAACAAAGCCGTCGGCTCCTCTTAAGACCGCAAGTTTGAAGAAGCCAATATTGAAGAACGAAAATCATATAAAGGAACAGAAAACGCAAGAACGGCAAATACAAGACAAAGACTTGTACCAACTGATTATCGCTAGCAGTATTTCGAAAAAGCAAGCCAGACTATTGGCAAAAGACCTAAAGGAAAAAGGTTATGATGGTGCTCAAGTTCTGACATCCGGCAAAATGGTCAGAGTAAGCATTGCGCAATGCAATGACGAACATCAAGCACAAAACATGCTTAACAAACTTACTAAAAAAACAGAATATAAAAATATGTGGGTCATGAAGGAAAAGAGTTCTCCTTCTACTGACGACCACCATGAGCAATAGGTATGAAAAAAATACGCTGTCCAAAATGTGACGAATTTATAACTTTCGACGAGACAAACTATTCAGAAGGACAAACATTGGTATTTGTATGCGATAATTGTGCGAAACAATTTACCATCCGCATACTGAAGAAAAGCCAAAAGGGCAATCCTGAATTAGAAAAATCACAATCGATAGATTTGGGGTATGTTACTGTGCTTCAAAACGAATTCGGCGCCAAACAAGAATTTCAACTTCAACTAGGCGATAATGTTTTCGGCAGACGAAACAAAGGTACGGTCATTAACCAACCCATTGAAACACGCGACCGCAGTATCGACCGCATACATTGCATCATCCATGTAGCAATCGGCAAAAACAATCAAATGACCTATACACTTCGGGATGCTCCGAGCCTGACAGGCACTTTCTTAATGAATGAAATATTAGGTGATAGAGATAAAATCCGTATTGAAGACGGAGCTGTCATTACCATCGGAGCCGCCACTATGATTTTTCATACCCCACCCGAATAATATAAAAATCATTTAATAAATATTATTAAAGACTATCTCTATAAAGAACATTTTATATAACTTTGCACGCAAAATAATTAAAACAAGATGGATTGGTTACACGATTTAGTATTCGGGGCAAGCAGTGGTCCGGGCATTGCTCATTCTATTTTTTTATTGGCCATAATAATAGCAATAGGAATTCAATTAGGAAAAATTAAGATTTGTGGAATATCTCTTGGTTCCACTTTTATATTGTTTGTAGGTATCATCTGCGGACAATGCGGATTATCCATGGATCCCACAATAGTGAATTTTTTACGCGATTTCGGTTTAATACTCTTTGTCTATGCCATCGGTATGCAAGTAGGCCCCGGTTTCTTCTCTTCATTCAAAAAAGGAGGAATCACGCTCAATATGCTTGCCATAAGTATTGTAGCACTTGGTGCTATCATCGCCTTGGTTTTGCACTATATTACCGGAGTAGATATCAATACGATGGTAGGTATCATGTCGGGAGCTGTAACAAATACTCCTGGACTTGGTGCTGCACAACAGGCCTTGAAAGATATGGGGCATGCAGCATCCAGCGATACCATGGCCATGGGTTATGCCGTAGCATATCCGCTTGGTGTGATGGGTATTATCTTATCGATGATAATTATCAGATATGTATTTAAAGTCAACCTTGATAAGGAAAACGAAAATATTACCAATGAGGCTCAAGACGTGGTACACTCTGCCACACCTTTATCACTCGAAGTTTTAAATCCAGCCATCTTTGGAAAGAAAATCAGCCAACTCACTGATTTATTAGGAGACAGACACTTTGTCGTATCTCGTTATTATTCCCATGCCACCAACGAGTTCGGCATTGCTGAGCCAAATACGGCATTAAATGAAAATGATAAAATATTCGTCATTGTCGATTCGCCAGATGTAGAAACGGTGACTTCATTCATAGGCAAGACTATTCCAATGGAACGCAATCAATGGGTACGTTCCAATACCAAATTTATCAATCGCCGCATTTTGGTTACCAAACCGGAAATAAACGGTAAAAAACTGGGAGAACTGCAACTCCGTAAGTTATACGGCATAAACATTACCCGCGTCAATCGCGCCGGACTGGACCTCGTGGCTTCGCCGGGGCTGATTCTTCAAATAGGCGATAGAGTTAATGTCGTTGGAACCGAATCGACCATTGCAGCAGTAGAGACCGTATTAGGCAATTCCATGCGACGCCTTAATCAGCCGAATTTGGTTACCATCTTTATTGGTATCGTACTCGGTGTTATTCTAGGTAGTCTCCCCATTGCCATTCCCGGATTATCTCAACCTTTCAAACTAGGTCTTGCCGGTGGTCCACTTATTATTGCAATCATCATTTCACGTTTCGGTTACAAATGGAAATTGATTACCTACACCACACAAAGTGCTAATTTCTTACTAAGCGAATTGGGCATCTCCATCTTTTTGGCATGCGTCGGCATTAACGCCGGCCACGGATTTCTAGACACGATTGTCAACCAAGGCGGTTTGGCATGGATAGGATACGGATTTATCATCACTTTCTTGCCTCTAATTATTATCGGAGTTATCGCCCGCAAGGTATTTAAAATCAATTATTTCACTATCATCGGTATGATTTCTGGTAGTATGACCGATCCTCCAGCATTGGCCTACGCCAACAGTACAACAGGGACAGATGCACCAGCCATAGGATATGCAACAGTATACCCGCTGACCATGTTCTTCAGAGTATTGATTGCCGAACTGATTATACTCATATTCGTATAAAATAACCTCAATATATTAAAAGAAACACAGACAGTGGAGAGCGCAAATTTATTTTGCCTTTCATTCCACAGTCTGTGTTTCTTCATTTTTTCTAATAAGATACAGATTTTATTCTATCGTATCGGGGCAGTTTCGAATAGCCTCCAATAAATCGGGATGAATAGTATTGTTTGAGGCAACAATATCATCCTTGTCCAAACAATCTTCGTCGCCATCAAAATTCGTCACCAGTCCTCCAGCCTCTCTGATAATCAGAATACCGGCAGAAATATCCCATACTCCAATATAACGTTCTATCCATCCATCCAAACGTCCTGCAGCAACATAACATAGCGCAACCGCCGCCGAACCGTTCATACGTATTCCAGCAGCCTTACCATAAAAAGTTTTTATCAGATGAATTGCCATCGGAGTATACTTCAGAAAATCATAAGGGAGCTCCAAACAAAGCAATGCTTTGTCTATATTATCTTCTTTATTCACTTTCAGAGGCGTTCCGTCCAAATAAGATCCACCTTTACTCCAAGCATAATAACACTCGTCGGCGCAGATTTCGTATACCACACCAAGAAGTATTTCATCACCCCGACGCAATGCTATTGAAATAGCAGAAGGAGCATAATGATGAATAAAATTAGTCGTTCCGTCCAAAGGATCAATAATCCAACAATACTCTTCGCCTTGATAAGAAACAGTTTTCTCTTCAGTAATGAAACCAGCCTTAACAGGCAACTGCCGAAGAGCATCGACAAGCTGTTCTTCGGATTGTTTATCCACATACGAAACATAATCATGGCTATGTTTCTGCTCAACCTCATCCATCGAGAGGCATTCTCGTTGCTCTCTAAGATAGCTCCCCACGACGCGGGCTATTCCACAGACGGATAAAGTCAATCCTTTCAAATCGTTTATCATATGCAATGCAAACTATAATTTATAAATCATAGTACAAAGTAACAGAAAAATAATTCAAAAGCCCACAAACAAGACATATTAAAAACACATGACAAGATAAAACCGAATAAAACAAGAAGAAAATATTTGAATATCAAAAGAAAAGCTTTACCTTTGCACCGCCGTTACGAGTTAATGGCATAATTCAAATCAATATAATTAAAAACAAGTTTTTATGGCAACAAAAATCAGATTGCAAAGAAACGGCCGCAAAAATTACGCCTTTTATGCGATCGTTATTGCAGACAGTAGAGCACCACGTGATGGTAAATTTATTGAGAAGCTGGGAACGTACAATCCTAATACGAATCCCGCCACAGTAGATTTGAATTTCGACAAAGCCCTCGATTGGGTATTGAAAGGTGCACAACCTACCGATACCGTTCGTACCATTCTTTCTCGCGAAGGCATTTATATGAAAAAACATCTTCTTGGAGGTGTTAAGAAGGGTGCTTTTGCTGAAACCGAAGTAGAGACTAAATTTAACGCATGGAAACAACAGAAACAAGGCAAGTTGAACGACGTTAAACTGAAAGCTGAAGAATCAAAGAAGGCTGAAGAAAAGAAATTATTTGAAGCTGAGCAAAAAGTGAACGAAGCAAAGGCTAAAGTGTTAGCAGATAAAAAGAATGCCGAAAATGCTGAAAAAGCAGCAAAAGAAGCAGAAAAAGCTAAAGTAGCAGAAGAAGCTGCTGAAGCTGAAGAGAGAGCTGCTGAAGCGATCAAAGCTGACCAAGCCGCTGCCGCTGCTGCTGAAGCACCTGTTGTAGAAGAAGCTGCTGTGGAAGAAACTGCTGCTGTAGAAGAAGCTCCAAAAGCTGAATAATTTTCTGCAAAAGAACTTTTATGGGATAAGATATTCTATATCCATAAAATCAATTAAAGAAAGCCCCAAGTTTACAAATTGTACACTTGGGGCTTTTCTATTTCAATATGAATATTTCCAGACATTCTGATACTTTCTTATCCAAACATCAGTAACAGGGCCTTGTAGAACACTATTTTTGATATTGTTTCAGTGCTCGAATGTAAGCCGAATTGAGACAAGGTCTAAATGAATCGTACGCAAATCATTGATATACAGCGAGAAAATCATAAGGACGAAAATAAAAGTTTGTATGTATAAACTTTTATTTTCGTCCTTATCATTTTTTGAGAACACAAGCTCGATTGAGTGAATCAATAAGTGCCACTTCGGTATGGTTAAAATAGTATCAGTATCGCTCCCAATATTCACCTCTTGGAAGGCCTTGAAAAATAATTTTCGTTCGCAAGCCCTCACCAGTTACTTGTAGGCCTCATTATCAATAGTCTTATGTAGAGTTCATAATTCATTGATTCTCAGAGAGAAGATACACTTTTTAGGTCCCGTTTTGCTATCACATCTCAATATCTATCTGATATACAGGTGATAAACATGACGGGAATAGATTCTAAAAGTATTATAGAAAACATCGAAATGGCTCATACCTGCACGACTCCTTTTTAAGTAGTCAGTGGGACACGATTATTTCAATAAATCAATGTCGTACTGAATTCCTAAAACGACATATGCCCCTAAATTTGTTGACGTCCATATGTTTTCAGAAAAACTTAAGGACGTCACCGAAAAAACTAACATACGACAATTTGCAAAAAAATCAACCGTATGTCGCTGCGGTAACTAACGTATCTCGCAGACGAAACTAACGTTAGTTGTTAGGATAACTTCCGTTAGTTACCGCAGTAACTTCCATTAGTTATTGCTGCGACATACGTCTGTTTTTTTAGTCATACATTTGCAAAATAATCTAAGGAAATCGCTGATAAAACTAACATACGACAATTTTGTTTATGTCGCAGGCTCGAAAGTCTTTGTTTATGTGATGTGCTATTCATAATACTTATGTTTAGCCCCTTAACTTTTACCGGTGAGCCATTAAATCTTCCAATTACTTTAGTCTGTGATGATGCCGTTGGATCAACAGATTTGCCAACCGATCCATTATCTCTTGATCTTTAGGATTGTGCGATTGATACATTTTGAGTATAGCATCTCCCCCGCTATAATATGCGATAGCTGAATTCTTAAACACATTATTTTTCTCAAAATAATCGATATAGGCCTTCATTCGATTATAAAAAGAATCTTTACAATCAGATAAGGCACGTTCATCAAACTCTAATTCCATTCCCATGTGATGTAACATGGCAGATTGACAAGCATCGTCCAGCCTCGAATCGGGTATATTGGCCTCGAAGAAATGATTGGGTTGTTGATAGGCAATATCAAACCCCAACTCTTTCCATTGTTCAAAACCTTTCGCCTTCCAATAAGGTATCCAACACAATTTTTTGTTCTGCCCATGGATATAATCACTTATTGGTTTAGACAATCTTTTGCATGTGGCAACATCTTCATCCAGCCAATAGAAACCTGCCAAATTCAAATTTTTATATTTTGCAGCCTTAAAGTGTTTTATCAGTTCACCCACATACCATACCATTGCTTTAACTTGATCCGCTTGTTTGCTGAAGTCAAGCGCTACACCGCTAAGAGTACCCCAGTCTTTTTGATCGGGTAATGCCATCGGCAGCCCTATCACCACCTGATGTTTAAATCCGGGGTTACCTATTTCTTTCTTCTCTTGTTGAATGCATTGATCCAATGCCGATAGCGCCTTATTTTTTTCAAATAAACGGTTCAGCAACCACAACCATTCTTCCTTTCCGGCATTCTCTTTATTGTAACCATAGGCGTACCCCTTGCCTTTACCGTTAGAGAAATCTAAGAACAAAAAGCCATCGAAAAGCCAATCTTTATGACCATCGGCAAACTGATGGACCACGTAAGGAAGAAATTGTTCGCTTGTCCAATCCAATCGATTCGCTCCTCCCTGATAAATCAAGGCTAAATCGCTGATCTTATCTGTTTTGTATTGACCGAAAGCCAATTGACTACTACATAACAAAAACAGGATACACAATAAGGTAGCTTTAATAGCTTCACGCAATAACCGTTTGACTTGTAAACCGTGTTTCATCGATTTCTTTTTATTTATTCTTTACTTATTCTCTATTTACAATAAGGCAAAACACATTTCTTTCTCACATTCTAATTCGTCTGATGTTGCTCCACACCTTTCATACTCAATGCTATTCTATTTCGCTTCAAATCCACGTCAATGATTTTGACCCATATCTGCTGATGTATAGTAACGACATCAAGCGGATTTTGCACAAAACGATCGGCTAGTTGAGAGCGATGAACAAGACCATTTTCATGGATACCAATGTCGACAAAAGCGCCGAAATCGGTGATATTAGTCACAATACCTGGAAGTTCCATACCAATAACGAGATCTTCTATATCATGCACATTGGAGTCGAAATGGAACTCATGAATAGCTTCACGGGGATCAAGCCCCGGTTTGGCAAGTTCTTTTATAATATCATTTAAGGTAGGAAGCCCTATTTCATCGGTTATATATTTTCGAACATCAATACGACCACGCAACTCTTTATCACGCATCAAATCGGCAACCGAACATTGTTCATCATTCGCCATTTGTTCCACAATATGATAAGTCTCCGGATGTACAGCTGAACCGTCAAGGGGATTCATAGCCTGAGGAATGCGTAAGAAACCAGCAGATTGTTCAAAAGCCTTTGCACCCATACGAGGTACACCCATTAACTGTTTGCGCGAAGTGAAAACACCGTGTAGCGAACGATAATCCACTATATTGTGAGCCAATTGCGGCCCTAAACCCGAAACATAAGTAAGCAAGTAGCTACTGGCTGTATTCAAATTGACCCCAACCAGATTGACACAATACTCTATAGTACGGTCGAGCGAATTTTTCAACAATGTCTGGTCCACATCATGCTGGTACTGTCCCACTCCTATGGATTTCGGATCTATTTTGACCAATTCGGCAAGCGGATCCATCAGTCGACGCGCAATAGATACAGCGCCACGAACTGTAACATCTTCGTCGGGAAATTCATCACGAGCCACTTTCGACGCCGAATAAATAGAAGCTCCTTGCTCGCTGACGACATATATCCGAACAGGCTTATCAAAAGGAATGCTTTCTACAAAACTTTGCGTTTCACGGCTGGCTGTTCCATTGCCTATGGCAATAGCTTCAATATGGTACTTTTCAATCAAATCATTAATCATCTCCATTGCTTGAGCCGGATGACGGGCAGGAGGATGTGGAAAGATAACATCATGATGTAACAAATTACCCTGATTGTCCAAACACACGACCTTGCATCCTGTGCGGAATCCGGGATCGATCCCCATCGTAGGTATCAAGCCCAGAGGAGCAGCCATTAATAACTGTTTCAAATTTTCAGCAAAGACAATAATAGCTTCTTCGTCTGCCTTCAGCTTGCTTTTTGCAGCAAACTCCGTTTCGATAGAAGGTTTAAGCAAACGTTTATAACTATCCCGCAAAGCATTTTCAACGAAACGAGAACTTTCACTATCGCCATGAATAACCATCCTTACAAGCCTACCGAGTGTATCGTCTGCATCGGGACTAATATCCACTTTAAGGAACCCTTCTTCCTCGCCTCGCCTCATTGCAAGAAGTCTATGCGAAGATACGCGACGAAGCGGTTCGGCAAAATCAAAATAATCACGGTATTTATCCGCCTCTTCTTCTTTGGACTTTACCACTTTGGCCGAAATGACGCCTGAATATCCAAATTCGCGACGCACGCAATTGCGGGCATTTTCATCCTCACTGATTCTTTCAGCAATAATATCACATGCACCTTGAATCGCTTCCTCTACCGATTTCACTTCCTCTGTAAGATAGCGTCTGGCAAAAGCAGCCACATTATTTTCCCGTTGTTTCCACAAAATATCTGCCAATGGCTCAAGCCCCCGCTGACGAGCAGCTTCGGCCCGAGTCTTCCGCTTCGGTTTATATGGCAAATAGATATCTTCTATTACATTTTCTTCCCACGTCTCATCAAGACGTTTCTGCAAATCAGAGGTCATTTTACCCTGCTCGGTAATAGTTTTTACAATATATTCTTTGCGACGTTGCAATTCGTGCAACTTATCATTTAACTCTTTTATATTTTGTATACTCACCTCATCCATTCCACCCGTTGCTTCTTTACGATAGCGGCTGATAAAGGGAATTGTAGCACCTCCCTCAAGTAATACGATTGTACGATCAACCTCTTTCAAGGAGAGATTCAATTTAGAAGCGATGAGTTTAGAAAAATCTTCCATTATATAATATTAGTAATGAATTGACATATCGATATATATGTGAAACCCCGACCAGTATACATTCATTAGGTTTCAACAAACACTCAAAGATAAACAATATTATCGAATAATAATCCAACTCAGTCATAAAAAAAGACGTCTCTCGAGAGACGTCTTTTTTTATGACTATAAAGTTTTTCTTTTTACAATCCTCTACCATGACAGTTTTTGTATTTCTTGCCACTACCACAAGGACATGGGTCATTACGTCCCACCTTCTTCTCGGCAACAAACGGTTGATGCTTTTGTTCAGGATTCTCACGAGTATCCTGATCGGCAGCTTGCTGTTGTCCCGGATTCGACAAATCTTCTTTGTGAGTTTCGTAGTGTGTACGTTTTCTCACATCTTCGGGATCAGCCTGCTGCAACTGCGAAGGATCTTGAACCGGTATCTGTCCATGCATCAATATAGATACGGTCTCATCATTAATCTTATCAACCATCGAATCGAAAAGATTTACTGATTCCAGTTTATAAATCAACAATGGATCTTTCTGTTCGTAACTTGCATTTTGAACCGAATGCTTCAAATCATCAAGAGAACGAAGGTTTTCCATCCACGCTTCATCAATCACATGCAGTATAATAGACTTTTCAAAATCTTTAACAACCTCCTTAGAGTCACTCTTATAAGCCGCCTCTAAGTTACAAGTAATATTATATATTCTCTTTCCGTCAGTTATCGGAATCAATATATTCTTGTATAAATTGCTTTGTGTCTCATATACCTGTTTGATAACAGGATTAGCCAAAAAGGCCATGTGTTCGGTCTTGCGTTTGAAAGTAGCCATAGAAGCATCAAATGCTTTTTCGGCCAAATCTTCTTTCTTAGCATTCAGATATTCTTCTTCCGTGAACGGAGTATCAATGGTTAATACTTTGAGCAATGACATCTTGCAATCTTCATACGAAGCCGTGTTTTCAACAGCTTCGGCACTACGATCCCACATCATATTAACAATATCCATTCCGATACGCTCGCCCATTAAAGCATGACGACGTTTGGTGTAAACAACTGTACGCTGCTTATTCATCACATCATCATATTCCAACAAACGTTTACGAATACCAAAGTTATTTTCTTCCACTTTCTTCTGAGCACGCTCAATAGATTTGGAAATCATAGGATGTTCAATCATCTCACCTTCTTTGAATCCCATGCGGTCCATTACTCTGGCAATACGTTCTGAAGAGAACAAACGCATCAAATCATCCTCGAGTGAAACAAAGAATATAGAAGAACCCGGATCACCTTGACGACCGGCACGACCACGCAACTGACGGTCTACACGACGAGACTCATGACGCTCGGTACCAATAATGGCCAAACCACCTGCAGCACGAACTTCCGGACTCAGTTTAATATCAGTACCACGACCTGCCATATTGGTAGCAATAGTTACCATACCAGTGAAACCGGCCTTTGCAACAATATCAGCTTCTCTCTGATGCAACTTCGCATTCAATACGCTATGAGAGACTTTTCTCATATCGAGCATACGACTCAACATTTCGGAGATTTCGACAGAAGTAGTACCAACCAATACCGGACGGCCTTGCTTAACCATATTCTCGATCTCTTCAATAACAGCGGCATATTTTTCACGTTTCGTCTTATAAACTCTGTCGTTCATATCCTTTCGGATGATGGAACGGTTAGTCGGAATAACGACTACATCAAGTTTATAAATATCCCACAATTCGCCTGCTTCAGTTTCCGCCGTACCGGTCATACCGGCTAGTTTGTGATACATACGGAAATAATTCTGAAGCGTAATGGTTGCAAATGTTTGGGTTGCGGCTTCTATTTTTACTCGTTCCTTCGCCTCTACAGCCTGATGAAGACCATCTGACCAACGGCGACCTTCCATAATACGACCTGTTTGTTCATCAACAATCTTCACTTGTCCGTCCATCACAACGTAGTCGTCATCACGTTCGAACATAGCATACGCTTTCAACAGCTGCAAGACAGTATGAACACGTTCCGACTTAATAGAAAAATCATTCATCAATCTATCTTTCTTCTCCAGCATTTGTTCATCTGTCAGATTGGTCTCATTCTCCAACTCAGACATCTCTGACGTAATGTCAGGCAAAACGAACATCGTCGGATCGGATTGAGTTCCTGATAAATAATCAAAACCCTTATCAGTAAGGTCTGCACTCTTCATTTTCTCGTCAATAACAAAAAAGAGAGGTTCCGTTACCTCGGGCATCCTTTTGTTATTTTGCTCCATATAGATTTCCTCAGTCTTCAGCATACCTGCCTTGATACCTTGTTCACTCAAGAACTTGATCAACGCTTTATTTTTGGGCAGTGCCTTATGACTTCTATACAATTCCAAGAAGCCCTTGCTTATATCATCTTTGTTATCCGAAGCAATCAAGCGTTTGGCTTCGGCAAGATATTTGGTAGCCAACGCTTTTTGCAAGCCCATCAATTGCTCTACCAACGGGCGAAGTTGTTCAAACTGCTGATCATCTCCTTTTGGTACAGGACCCGAAATAATTAAAGGCGTACGTGCATCATCAATCAACACAGAATCGACCTCATCGACAATCGCATAGTTATGCTCGCGCTGAACCAAATCTTTAGGGCTAACAGCCATGTTATCTCTCAAGTAATCGAAGCCAAATTCATTGTTCGTACCGAAAGTAATATCGCAGAGATATGCATTGCGGCGTTCGTCCGAATTTGGTTGATACCTATCGATACAATCCACACTTAATCCGTTGAATTCATAAATCGGCCCCATCCACTCGCTATCACGTTTCGACAAATAATCGTTAACTGTGACAACATGTACACCATTACCGGTTAGAGCGTTAAGAAATACGGGCAATGTAGCGACCAATGTTTTACCTTCACCAGTTGCCATTTCGGCAATTTTACCTTGATGAAGAACTACACCACCGAACAGCTGTACATCGTAATGTACCATATCCCAAGTGATCTCGTTACCACCTGCCATCCAATGGTTCTGGTAAATAGCCTTATCACCCTCTATGCGGACAAAATCTTTCTTCGCGGCAAGCTCCTTATCGAAAGCAGTAGCTGTCACCACAATTTCCGGATTCTCGGCAAGACGGCGGGCTGTCTCTTTTATGATAGAAAAAGCAACAGGCATGACATCCAGCAATGCTTTTTCGTAAATTTCGAGAATATCTTTTTCTATTTTATCAATTTGATTGAATACGGCTTCACGATCTTCCAGTTCCAATCCTTCAATACTGTCCTTCAACTCTTGGACTTTGGCACGTTCATCCTTGGCAGATTCGCGTACATATTGCTTTATTTCTTGAGTTTTGGCACGAAGTTCATCATGGCTCAACGGAAGAATATCCTCGTATGCAAGTTTCACTTTCTCTACATACGGCTGAATTTCTTTCATGTCGCGAGTAGATTTATTGCCTAAAATTTTACTTAAAAAGTCATTAAGTCCCATATAATATTTTCTTATGTATTAGTTACTAATAAAATTGATTAACGCTACTAAAGCATTTGCAAAGTTACGCTAAAATGCTTAAAATACAGCATTTTGATGTAGTTTTTTAGAATAAATTCTATTGAATATTCCGCAAAGGAGTGGCCGTACTGGCATTGGGAGCTCTGATATGCAAGCAAGACGCTATTGTCGGAGCAATGCAATCTACATTGACAGGAGTGTCGATAATAGCCGGTTTGTATCCCCCACCCAATATAATAAGCGGTGCAGGAATATATCCATTGCGGACTACTTTGTTGATGTGGTGCTGTTCGTCTACGACAGACCAACCGGGTAATACCGTAACAGACAAATCTCCAGAACGGAGTCGACAATAGCTTTTCCGCATCTCGTCGAGCCGTGGACTCCATGCGCCATTCATCAATTCATGAGCCGAATGAGCCTCTTCTACTCCGGTAAACTGCATCAAAAAGGCGACAGCCTTATCTTGAACAGTTTCCATATCCATTTTTTTCCGCTCAATCAGCTTGTGATTAAGGAAGAGCTGATCGCCATAATATCCTTCAACATATTGTCCATTGCCATAAAGCGCCATGAGATACATATTGAGCAATGCCGAACAATGTTTCATATTGAATTCACCCTGAGGAATACGATACGAAGGCATATCGGCATCTTCCCCATCGACATAACCAGTAGATGTAATAAGAAATAATACGTTCTTCAAACCCACTTGCTTTTCCAACATGGAAAGCAAAGACGCCACACTGGCATCGAGCCTCACATAGGCATCTTGCAATTCAAGAGTATTCTTCGATTGATGCTCGTAATTACCGGCATAATAGGTAAGGCACAACATATCAGGCACATCATCTTTACCCATTTGAGTATTGGCAAACAATACATTTGTAAAACTGTTTACCTCATCGTTAATATACGGGCTGGTCAGATATTTGGAATATTTATCGGTTTTAGCATCTCCAAAGCGATGTTTGAAGCCTACCGTATTCCAAGTTGGAAGGTATTTATAGCGCCCTATATCATTATAATAAGGTCCCCATACGATATTAGAAATCCGATTATCAATTGATTTGGTGATATTATAGTCGCCGGCCCAATAAGGCATCACCCCATAGTATGTAGTTCCACACCATTTACCACTTTCTTCATCGATCCAAAAAGCGGCATCTGCAGCATGTCCGGCCGAAAAGACAGCAGCATCACGAAAAGGAGATACGGCATAAATTTTCGATTTATGCTGGGTGAATATTTTCAATTCGTCGGTTACAGTCGAAGCCAATAATCGGACAGGCGAAGAACTTTTGCTCGTAGAAGTCCCCATGTAAGCCGGATCATCGACACAATATACTGGATGCATCGTAGAAATATCGTACCAGCTTTCACCTACAATACCATGCAAAGAAGGCGTCGTACCCGTATAAATAGTCGCTACAGAAGAGGCTCTATCCCTATTTTTATAACTAAACTGCAAATTACGAATAACCATTGCTTCCCGCCACAAACGCTTAAATCCATCTTCTCCATACAAAGAAGAGAAAGCTTCCAAGTAGTCAGTACGCAATTGGTCGATAGTAAGCTGTACTATCAGATGCGGAGATTCCAACGACTGGGCATGCAGTCCGGCAAAAGCAAAAAGTGTTATTAAGGAAGCAAATAATTTATTCATTTCTTATTTTTAAAAGTCAACACGAGATGACTTATCAAACGTACCCACAAACTTAGGGCCAAAAGAACAACAGTTATACCAAACTTTTGTGGTATAAGAGCGCTAAACACTATAAATAATGTTAATATAATTAGAATAATCCGAGCAGGTAGACTTTTTCGGCCTACCCTTTCTGAAATAATAATCCAAGGTAAACAGAAAAGATAAAAAGGATGAAATACCAGAATCAAAAAATTACTTCCCACTGTAGGATGAGTAGAAAACAGCATTAAAAAAGCGATAATACACCCTGCAATACCAGCAGTTCCATAAAGTACAACATCGTACATCCATATAGCCTGCCTTTTTTTCAGTCCATATATAGAAACAGATATAGTCAGTGCTAACAGAAGCAATGCACACTGAAATGGCGTCAATGAAAATCCGTCTTTTCGAGTTGTATTGCAGATAACCAATCGGTTATGCTTTGACACCAATACACGTTTACCGTATTTGCCTACAATAGAGGCTTGTTGAACAAAATTACGAAGATAAAAAGGAATAAACATCATCTGGCGTTGCGTGATTGGTTTATCAGCTCCCGCACCGATCAACAAATCAATTCCTAATTCATCCCATGGATGTCCCACAGTATATTCGTGAATTAACTCTCTAAATGTTTTTTGTTTTCCGAAAGGCATATATGCCACCTTACCGTCAATGCACTCTTCTATTTTATCGCGAGGACGTGTCGAACAGTTGTCATAAAAAAAATTGTACCGATAAATCCGGTTCTGGGGCATATAGTTGATAAGGAGTAATTCATAAAGCTTCTCTTTCTCTACCGAAGTCAAATTGAGGACTTGCTCTTCCACACTACGTTCATGCATGGCATAGTTGTCCACAAACTCTTGGTAACTTTCTACGCCAAGTTCATAGTCGGTTTGTCCTAAGGTAAAACGAAATACAAAATGGGGCTTACGAAAATCAAACATGCCGTAATTGAATACCGCGTCAATGTTCTTCGAAACATTCCGATATCGAATAGCCGTATGACCGAAAAGATTATAGATCTCTGCACCGGGCGAACAAGTAATCAAGCTCACCTGAACACTATCTTCCGTTTTCTTCTGCTCTGTAGGTAAAGCTTTTACCAGCAACGGTAAAAATAGAAAAAGGATGAGAGGAATTATTGCTTTTTTCATTTCTCCCTGAGTCTATGAGTCTGTATATCTTGCCTATTACTTTCTACATCAGGAAAAGAATCCAAGCCGACAACATGCCCGTCATAAAAATTTATCAATACAATAATACGCTCATTATTTGTATTATACCGACGATATTCCCATTGTTCTCTACCACTCACAAAACGGCGATAGTCGGGACTGCCTTTCATCACCGTATTAACTTCTTGCGGAGTCATGCCATTTTGAATATTCTGTAGCGATCTAGATGTCACAAAACCCAATGACGAACATGAGATACACAGGAACGATATCAATAAAAGCGAGATAATCTTTTTCTTCATTTCATATCTTTCTATAATTCGAATACAAAGATAGTTCAAGTTACAGAGATTATAAAATTATCGGACTAAAAAAAGCGCACCGTAATATTTTAATTACGCTGCGCTTTCTATTTCATTTAATTTCAATTTCCTCTTTCATATCCATCTCTTCTCCTTGCGAATCGTAAAATACGTATTGCAGAAAAGCCAGACTCTGATTAGGAATGATTTGAATACCCCAGCCGTATTTCATTTGCCATTTACGCTTCAGCGACCACAGCCCCTGATTAATAAAAGAAGCAACATACGGGTGGACATGCAATGAGAATGATTTCATCTTCATTTTATGAACCAAATAATCAATTTTACTTTCGAGTGTATCGGTAAACAAAATTGACGAACGGATCTTGCCTTTACCAAAACAAGTAGGACATGTTTCCATCACATTGAACTCCATTGCCGGACGAACCCGCTGACGGGTTATTTGCATTAGTCCAAACTTACTGAGAGGAAGAATATTGTGGCGGGCGCGATCCTTTTGCATATTAGCGCACATCTTTTCATAGAGTTTCTGCCTATTGACGGCTTCACCCATATCAATAAAATCCACAACAATAATACCTCCCATATCTCTCAATCGAAGTTGGCGAGCCAATTCGTCGGCAGCGCCAAGATTCACTTCAATAGCATTGGCTTCTTGCCCATTAGCATTTTTTGTCCGGTTGCCGCTATTTACATCGACCACATGGAGAGCCTCCGTACTTTCAATAATCAGATAGGCACCGTTCTTATACGATACCGTCTTACCAAACGAAGATTTAAGCTGCTTGGTAATATTAAAATTATCAAAAATAGGTAGTTGCCCTTTATACAGTTTAACAATATCCACCTTTTCGGGTGCTATCAAAGCGACATAACTTTTAATCTCATGATATTCGGCTTCTTGATTGACATAAATATTTTCAAACGAAGCATTGAATAAATCGCGAAGCATAGCAACGGCCCTACTATTCTCCTCATAAATCAGAGAAGGAAATTTAGTGGCTTTCTGAATCTTTACAACTGTATCTTCCCAATGTTTTAACAGAACTTTAAGTTCACTATCCAATTCCGCAACCCGTTTACCTTCGGCAACCGTTCTGACAATCACTCCGAAATGTTTCGGTTTGATGCTCATCAATAGTTGCTTGAGACGTATACGTTCTTGCGATGATTTAATTTTTTGCGATACCGACACCTTGTCATTAAAAGGAATAAGAACAAGATAACGTCCGGCGAATGATATTTCGGAAGTCAAACGAGGTCCCTTTGTAGAGATAGGCTCCTTGACTATTTGCACCATTACTTCTTGTCCCACCTTGAGCGTTCCGGCTATAGTACCTTCCTTTTCAAGTTCGGGAAATATGGTTGCTTTCGAAATAGAATTCAATTTTTTCTTATCGCTTAAAGTCTGTTTGACGAACTTCTCGAGAGAATTAAACTGAGCTCCTAGGTCCAAATAATGAAGAAAAGCATCTTTCTCATAGCCGACGTCCACGAAACATGCATTCAAGCCCGGCATCATTTTTTTGACGCGTCCCAAATACATGTTACCTACCAAAAAAGAAGCGTTTTGTTTTTCGTTTTGATATTCCACCAAGCTCTTATCTTCGAGAAGAGCAAGTGACACTTCTTTGGGCTGTACATCTACTACTAATTCACTTGTCACAATGTTTTTCTTTGTTATTTACATTACAAATATAAAAAACAAACTCAAAAGACAGAGCTTTCAAGTTTGTTATAAGGCTTTGACAACACACCTTGTCTATTTACGAGACTTATGTCTGTTCAATCTTAGTCTTTTTTTACGCTTATGCGTAGACATCTTGTGTCTCTTTTTTTTCTTACCACTTGGCATAATTTTAAAAAAATTTATAAGTTGATAAAACAATTACAATAATTTACTTTTTAATCGAAATAGTGAAGGTTTTAGCCGGTTTAAATACCGGGATATTATGCTCCGGAATAATGATCGTGGTATTTCTAGAAATGTTACGAGCAGTCTTCTGGGCTCTTTTCTTTACGATAAAGCTACCAAAACCACGCAAATAAACATTTTCGTTTTTTGCCAAAGATTCCTTAACTACTTCCATATACGATTCAACAACTTCCAATACGGATGTTTTCTCAATTCCTGTCTTTTTCGCGATTTCGCTAACGATATCTGCTTTTGTCATAGTTCTTATTAATATATAAATTATTTATTCTCTATCATTTCGGACTGCAAATATATGAACTTTCGGGCTTTATTAAAAATTTATTTCGCTTTAATTTCAAAAAAAATAACATCAACCGAGGGATTAAGTAATATTTTCTATCTTTGCCGTCTATATTCAGTTTAAAAAGCAATAATCAATGTCTGTTTTTTCCGAAATATTACACAATTGGTATACCACAAACGCTCGGGATTTACCATGGCGCAGGACGTCTGACCCCTATCTTATCTGGCTCTCTGAAATAATCCTCCAACAGACTCGTGTTGATCAAGGTTTAGATTACTATTTACGCTTTGTGAATCGCTTTCCCGATGTACGTTCGCTCGCCCAGGCCGACGAAGACGAAGTGCTGCACTATTGGCAGGGATTGGGATATTATTCAAGAGCTCGAAATATGCACGAAGCTGCAAAAAGCATGAACGGCAGCTTCCCAACTATATATAATAAGGTACTAGAGTTAAAAGGTGTCGGTCCGTACACAGCAGCAGCTATCTGCTCCATTGCCTATGGAATGCCATACGCCGTAGTCGATGGAAATGTATACAGAGTTCTCTCCCGGTATTTCGACATAGAAACGCCTATCGACTCTACCGAAGGCAAAAAGGAATTTGCCGAATGGGCGCAGTCATTACTCGACAAAGATCATCCCGGCGAGTACAACCAAGCCATTATGGATTTCGGTGCCATTCAATGTACTCCGGCTATACCTCGGTGTCACGATTGTCCCCTATCGACCTCCTGTTTGGCGCTTGCTAAAAACAAAGTGAACCAATTGCCTATCAAAAATCACAAGACAAAAACCTCAGCTCGTTATTTCAATTACCTGTTGATACGTACCGCAAAGACGCTTTGGCTACACAAGCGCACCGATAAAGATATATGGCATAATCTTTACGAACTCCCACTAATAGAAACACCACAGCAGCTGGATGCCTTGCAACTTTTGGAAAATGAAAGCTTCCATCTATTGACAATATCTGTTGGCAATAAGGTGCAATTATCCCATGTCGAAAGGGTAAAACATGTGTTAAGTCATCGAATTATTTATACCGATTTTTATTTACTAAAGATCAAAGAAACGACAATTCAACTTCCTGCCAGTTATTTTCCTATACCGATCACAGAATGGAGAAACTATGCTATGCCCCAATTGGTCTATCGATTTCTGGAAAAAAACACAACCGAAAAATAGTATTCATTCTTCTCTGAAGTTTATCCCTGACTCCTTCCCTATCTGGTAGATCACCGTCACACAAACTCATGGTTGCACCTCTCCAATAGCATTTGAGACCAACCTCAAGTAATCATATTGAAGCAACTCATTCCATTGAAAAACAACAATATAGTAAACATAGTACAAAACAATAAAATAAATGTAATATGTTTTGTTACATATAAAAATAGATTGTATATTTGCCACTGTTATGAGTAATACAAGATTTGCAACAGCGATACACATACTCACCTTACTGGCAGTAAGCCCGGGAGAGTATCTTAGTTCCGAATGGATAGCTGGTAGCATCGGGATCAACCCCGTCATCGTGAGAAAAGAGCTGAGTATGCTACATGAGGCAAAACTTGTTTTTACCCGCAAGGGGAAAGATGGCGGATCAACGTTGAACAAGCCCGCAACGGAGATCTTTCTGGCAGATATTTACATCGCAGTAAAGAATTCCGAAGTATTGGGTAAAAAGAACCAATGTCCCAATCCACTATGTCCGGTAGGAAAAAGAATCAATGAGAAATTGGAAAACTTATTTTCAGAGACAGACAGAGTCGTTATCAATTTTCTAAAAGACAAGACATTGGCAGACTTTGCAAGCCAATTTCATTAATACCCTTTCGGAGAATATTAAAGACAGAAATGAAGACAAAGCCTCATCCGACTTCAGAAAACTCGAATGAGAAATATTAAACAGTTACAATTAAAAATTAAAACAGGATGAAAATTGGAATTACAGGCGCTACCGGACAACTAGGTCGTTTGGTAGTACAAAAACTGAAAGAAAGAACCTCTGCAGATAATCTGACTGCTTTAGTAAGAACACCAGAGAAAGCTGCTAACATGAATATCTCAAGTAAAGTGTTTGACTACAACAAACCCGAGACATTAGCCGAATCATTAAAAGGCATAGACTACCTGTTACTGATCTCAAGTAACGAAGTAGGTCAGCGCAAACGCCAACACGAGAGCGTCATCAAAGCAGCTCAACAAGCCGGTGTGAAATGGATTGTATATACTAGTTTACTCCATGCCGATGTGTCCACCCTAAGTCTCGCCGCAGAGCATGTAGCCACAGAGCAGGCTCTCGCCGAATCGGGCATTCCATTCACATTGCTACGCAACGGATGGTATACTGAAAACTATACGGCGTCCGTTCCAAATACTGTTAAGGCAGGTGTCTTACTAGGTAGTGCAGGCAATGGAAAAATTTCATCTGCTGCAAGAATCGACTACGCAGAAGCAGCAGCCATTGTGTTGACCACTCCAGATAATGAAGGAAAAACATACGAATTGTCCGGCGACGAATCATTTACGCTAACCGATCTGGCAGCAGAAATATCACGGCAAACAGAAAAAACGATTCCTTACAAGGATCTTTCGGAAAATGAATACGCAGCAATTCTCACAGGCGCAGGCCTTCCCGAACCTTTGGCAAAAGCTCTTGCGAATTGGGATGTTAGTGCCTCTAAAGGCGATCTTTATGACGAAAGTCATGTTCTCTCAAAACTGATAGGGCATTCTACAACGCCTTTATCGGCAGTAGTAAAGAAAGCCTTGAACGCTTAATTCTTTATATTTTATCATTAGCCACCCCGGACAGGTGGTTAATGATAATCTTCATCTCCTATCAGCCAAAATAGAATGAATATTTGAGTTCGGGATAAGCAGAAAAGTAAAAAACTATTCAAATAGAAAAGGGTTATGTCGGAGAGTGAAATAATGACGAATCTTGTTTTCTTCCATTTTAGTCATTGCAGCGATCTGCTTCTTTGAAAACAAGCCTAGAGCACTTACCGAATATGAAGCCGTGAAGGCAAATCAACTCGCCTTCTTTTGATTTCTTATCCCGAACTCAAGTAATGAATATAAATTTCACTATCCACGCAGATAAATGTCGATAAGTTAGGACAGACAATCTTGCACGTCAAGCTCCGTTTTATCTTTATCAAATTGATAAGGATCAAAATCTTCGCCAAGCCAATCTTTAAGTTCTTTGTACCTTTTAGAGCGTTTGTGCTTCGCTGCTTCCACCACACCCTCATAGCCCCATATACCACCACAATCTTCGGGTGGACAGGCATTTTCTCCAGCAATCAATTTCGGCTTACGACTTTCGCCTTCTGTATATGAGCGGCGCTCCAATAAGGTTATTGTATGATACCATGAATCTCCGAAATCATATTCATATTTCAAACGAGCCTTTTTCCTGTTCAACAATTCAAATAAATGAATTTCTTCATAAGCCACCATATCCATGTTGCACATAGCAAATTTTATATTCTCTTTCACGCTGTCTTCCGACATATAATAAACTTTGTCCTTCACAAATTGATGCAAATGTTCATCCCACCAACCCATTGCCGTTTGAATCACTTGATGCAATTCCGGCAATACAATATCCGAAGAGACCTCTACAGTTCTCCATACATCTACACAGCAATTATCCAGCCTTATTTCAAGCAGATAACATTCATTACTTATAGTCTTATCCATATAAAAAAGTATAAGTTTCCAATTCTTATTTTACCCCCAAATATAAAAAGAATATAGCAAAAAACATCTATTCATCTCTTCTTTTTATTTGCTTTTTTGTTTTCATTTAAGTGAACTATATTTTGTTCGGAAATAACAATAGATGAGCATTAAAAATAACTCATAATTTTCAAGTGCGTTTGAAAATTATTATATTTGCAAGAAAATATTAGGTTATGATTGAAATGATTGATTCTATAAGAAAGTATAATTATTGGAATGGCAACGTTGTAGACTCAGGGTATGCCCGCACATTGTATACTGATAAAATGGGACAGTATATTGGCAATAAATTAGTTAAAGTTCTAGTAGGACAACGTCGTGCAGGCAAGAGTTATATCTTGCGTCAAATAGCATCTAATTTAATATTTCAAGGTGTTAAAAGTGAGAACATACTCTATATAAACAAAGAGTTTATGGAACTGACAGCGTTGCAGAACGCAATAGAATTAGAAGAACTATATAAGGAGTATCGTCAGAAGTTAAAGCCAAAAGGTAAAGTCTATCTTTTTATTGACGAAATACAGTATATTGAAGAATGGGAGCGATTTGTAAATTCTCATTCTCAGGATTTTGCTGAGCCTTGCGAGCTGTTTATAAGCGGTTCGAATTCCAGCTTGTTGTCTGGAGAATTAGCAACTTTATTGTCCGGTCGTTATGTCAAGTTTGAGGTGTTCCCGTTCAGTTATATCGAGTATTGTGGGATAATGAACCAGCAGACAGATGATAATAGTTATAAAAAATACCTTCAAAGTGGGGCCTTGCCCGAACTCTTCAACTTACCAAACGAGGAGATGAAACAAAACTATGTTTCTTCTATTAAAGATACTGTTATGTTAAGGGATATCGTAGGTAGATACAAGGTGAAAGATGTGAAACTGCTAGATGATCTCTTTGTTTATCTGGTAAATAATGCGGCAAGTATTGTATCCATAACTAATATAATAAACTTTTTTGCCGCAAGGAAAAGAAAGACTAATTACGAAACCTTATCAACCTATATTAATTATCTTGAGAGCTCTTTTTTGATTCATCGTGCAGAGAGATATAATATTAAAGGTAAAGATACTATTTCCGGCAACTGTAAATACTACTTAAATGATTTGAGTTATCGTAACTACCTCTATTCGGGATATGGATATGGACTTGGTTATCTATTGGAAAATGCTGTCTATTTAAGTTTGAGACGTGCAGGTTATCAGGTTTACGTGGGAACGATCAAAAATACGGAAGTCGATTTTGTTGCTATAAAGGGTGATCGGAAGCTCTACTTACAAGTCACACTACAACTGACAGAAGAACAAACGATGGAAAGAGAATATCGTTCATTAAAACTTATAGATGACAATTTCAATAAGTACGTAGTGAGTATGGATGATTATAAAATACCGACCAATGAAGGTATTGAGCATATCTCTGCGTGGAATTTAGATATGATTTTAAATGAGTAATTATCCAGAGAAGTCTTTTTGCACATGCATATAGACCAGAATTCATTGTAGGTGAGTCCTAAACAAAATATAAACGGAAGAAATAAAAAAATAATTTGCATAACGTCCGATTTCTATTTAAATTTGCAGAAACAAACTTATTAACGTTATTAAAATGTCTGTCAACAAAGTCATCTTATTAGGAAACGTAGGGAAAGATCCCGATGTGAAATATTTCGATAGTGGCCAAGCTGTCGCCACTTTTTCGATAGCCACTACCGAGCGTGGATATACTCTTCCCAATGGCACACAAGTTCCTGAGCGCACCGATTGGCACAACATTGTTGCTTCTAACCGCATAGCCCAAGTGGTAGATAAATATGTTCACAAGGGAGACAAGCTTTATATTGAAGGCAAACTCCGCACCCGTTCGTATAACGACAAAGCGGGAGCTCAAAGATACATCACCGAAGTTTATGTCGAAAATATGGAGATGTTGACTCCGAAAAATTCATCAACGCCAGAAAGTAGTACTGCTACTCTCTGACCATTGTTTAACTAAATCTTTTATTTTTGGATCCAGACGTATATTTATACTTTATCGGGGCAAATATTTTCAGTTCAACAACGATTACGCCCCCTACCACATCCGCTTTAGTAGCAATTGTGTTAGTAGGTATTCTGTTGTTTGTTTCGGCTTTCGCTTCAGCATCCGAAATTGCTTTCTTTTCGCTGTCGCCCACCGATTTGAACAAAATCGAATCGAGCGAATCGCTCTCAGACAAACGCATCACCTCGCTTCTGGCAGACAAAGAGCAATTGCTCACCACGGTGCTTATCACCAACAATTTAGTCAATGTCACTATCATCATGCTCTGCAACTACTTTTTTGGAACTTGTATTCATTTTGCATCGCCCATTGTAGAGTTCATCATGCTGACAATTATCCTTACTTTCGTGCTCCTGCTCTTCGGCGAAATCATGCCCAAAATATTTTCTGCACAAAAGTCGCTTTCTTTCAGTCGCTTTGCAGCTCCCACTATCATGCTTCTGCGTTCTTTCTTTCGTCCGCTATCGTATGCCATGATACACTCCACTACTTTTATCAATAAATATTTTGCACAGAAAAGTCAAAAATACAACATTTCCGTCAACGAACTGTCGCATGCGTTGGAATTGACCGATAAAGAGGAAATATCCGTCGAGAATAATCTCCTTGAAGGCATCATACGTTTCGGTGGAGAAGCTGCCAAAGACATTATGATACCACGTATGGACGTCGTAACTCTCAACGTTCATGCAACATTTTCAGAAGTGCTCACCTGCATCAAAGAGAACATTTATTCCAGAATACCGGTCTATATCGATTCGCTAGACAATATAAAAGGCATACTCTATATCAAAGATTTGCTTCCTCATCTGACAAAGAACGACAACTTCCGTTGGCAATCGCTCATCCGCCCCGCCTATTTTGTTCCCGAGACCAAAATGATTGACGAATTGCTGCGCGAATTCCAAGCCAATCGGATTCATATTGCGATTGTTGTCGATGAGTTTGGCGGCACTTCGGGCATCGTTACTATGGAAGACGTCATCGAAGAAATCGTCGGAGAAATACACGACGAATACGATGACGACGAAAACAACTTTATCGAAATAAACGACCATACGTGGATATTCGAAGCCAAAACGTTACTTACCGATTTCTATAAGGAAACCAACCTTGAAGAAGATATTTTCCAAGAGGTAGAAGGCGATGCCGATACCATTGCCGGGCTATTGCTCGAACTGAAAAGAGAATTTCCTATGCTTCACGAGAAAGTGACCTACCGAAATTATGAATTCGAAGTGCTTGCCGTTGATAGCCGACGCATTAAAAAGGTCAAATTCACGATTAAAGAGACAAGCTCCGAAGCGAATAAGAGACAAGAAGAATCCGAAGGAAAGAAATAAAAATCATGCCCATATTTCAGCAACACCAAGTGGATACAGTCCGATGGGCCGTATGGCAAATCAGTGAAAACGAAGCACAACTTCGACTTTTATTCCCCTTTTCTCAAATCGAAGAAGCACAACTCCAACAATTCACAGCTCCTCATCGCCGATTAGAATGGCTTGCCGTACGAGCACTTCTGTATACCCTATCAGGCAAATACTTAAAAATAGATTACAACGATAATGGCAAGCCCTACATAGCCGACGGTTCGTACCACATCAGCATTTCGCACACCAAAGGTTACGCGGCCGTTATTCTAAGTCCGGATTCCGAAGTAGGCATCGACATCGAACAATATGGCAGGCGGGTAGAGAAAGTCACCAGTCACTACCTGCGGGAGGACGAAAGGCCTACGGCATACGAAGGAGACCAAGTGTGGTCGCTCCTACTGCATTGGTCAGCCAAAGAAACCATATACAAATGCCTTAATCTACTCGAGGTTGACCTCATCAAACATCTCCGTATTTATCCTTTTCAGGTGCAAAAAGAAGGCGTTTTTCGAGCTGCCGAATACCGTACTCCGCAGCAACATGAATATGATATTCACTACCGCCTACATCCCGATTTTGTACTTACCTACACATGGATTCAAAACAGTTTCTGAAAAATAAGGAATGTACCCCCATAGACACACTATCCATCAGCAATAGACACTTCATTAAGGATGAGGCAATTCATCTTTCACCTTCCTTAATATATTATAAAAATACGCGGGGCTACTTTGAATCTGTTTGATAAATCGTGACATTTGTATCCAATTGTATATTGAAACAATAAATAAGTCACAAAGATGTCACTAAAATACGGAATTATAGGAACAGGTGCTATAGGCGGATACTATGGCGCCAAATTGAACAAAGCCGGTCACGAAGTCCATTTTCTATTTCACAAAGACTACGAGTTCGTAAAGTCCAACGGACTCCAGATAGATTCCGTTGACGGTAGTTTTCACTTATCAAATGTAGCGGCATATCGTCATACCAAAGACATGCCCCAATGCGATGTAGTACTGGTTTGTCTCAAATCCATCAACAATGGCATGTTGAAAGAAATGCTGCCTCCTTTGTTGCACCCAGACACATTGGTCATCCTGATAGAAAACGGAATAGGGCTCGAAGCCGATCTACAAGAGCAATTCCCTACCCTCCGTATTGCTGCGGGACTCGCCTTTATCTGCTCCGGAAAATTCGAACCGGGCGTCATCACACACCAATCACTAGGCAGACTGATAATAGCCCCCTATTCATGCCAAGATACAGCCCTGCTGACACAGGTTGTAGATGACTTCAACACATCGGACATAGAGGCAACTTGCAGCAACTATGCAACAGCTCGTTGGAAAAAGGCGGTATGGAATATCCCGTTCAACGGATTGACGGTAGTACTCAACACCACCACAGACATGTTGCTAGGCAATAAAGCCACCGAGTCGCTTATCAAAAGCATGATGATAGAAGTGATCAGAGCAGCCAATAGCACAGGGTTGGAAGAACCCCTCAGAGAGTCGTTTGCCGACACCATGATAGACGTCACCAAATCCATGCCGCCCTATTCGCCCAGTATGAAACTTGATTTCGATTACCACCGCCCCATGGAAGTATACTACCTCTATTCGCGCCCTGTGATCGAAGCCGAAAAGCATGGCTTCGACATGGCCCTGACCCGTATGCTCGAAAGGCAATTGACCTTTATCGACTCTTTACAATCCAAATAATGACCGACCTATTTTAACTTCCATTCTGCATCTTTGACCAATACATACACCGAAGATGTAGTGCCACCCATACGGCGGAAGATAGGAAACGGACCTTTACAGAACTCTTGCAACCGCCTATAGGCCGTTGCCCTAGTCAGTTTCATCAACAGCCTAAATTCCTTTGCCGTAATGCAATCGTTCTCTTCAAAGTGTTGGCGCAGCTTCTGCTTCATTTCCACATCCGATAGCCCAGAAGAGATATTGTAGGCTTGCGAACGTTCGAAAGTCGTATTTTCCAACAGCTTATTCATCAGTTCCACATCCGGTTCAAAATGAATGGTTTTCACCTTCACCTGCTTACCGTTCATCTCGCTGGGATCGTCCACTCCCGATGCGGCGATACCGATGCTGAAATAGCCGATTCCGGCAATATGCACACTGCTACCCTCCGATAGTTTGGCGGTGAGCACATACGACAGTCCATCTACCACACCCTTAACATCGCCTTCTGTAGGCGAAGAGGCATGGTTTATCATCTGGCATACCTCTTCGAACGACATGCGTTGTGGATTGGATACTCGTACATGATAGCGTTTCTGTCCGTTTTTGCGACTTGGATTGTCGTAAAGACCATACCTGATTGTTCCCATAGTACTGATTGTTAAGTTATTATTAAAAAGTTTCCAAAAAGCGTCTCACACGTGTGATACACTTGTCTCACAGCTGTGATACAGGTGTCGCACAATTGTGAGACAAGTGTATCACAGCTGTGAGACGATCACTACATACTACAAAGATAACTCTTTTTCGATTTATATGCAAACGTTATTTCAGCTCCATTATACCGCTATCGATTTACTCTCTTTTTCATTCGAGCAATCAAATCGGGATCTCTATCTTTGCACTAAACAATTAATAATCATTGGCGGAAAAGCATACAAACCGTCTATTAAACAAGTACTAAAGATGAATGAAGTAAAAACTGCAAAGTGCGCACCAGGGCGGAATTCACGTATATGGTTGAAACGGTATCAGAATGCCGATAAATGTTCACTTCGAAATACACTCCGAAAAACGATATTGATATAAGCGATTATTGATCAGCCATTTGTTGTGTCAATGGGATATGTACTCATAGAAATAAGCCATTCGCAATCGGGGCAACATCGTTTATTGCTATTCGTTATAGGAACGAAATTATATATAAATATTTTCAGAAAAAGAAGAGATTATCCAGACTATTGTATAACTTGCACGCAAAATAGTTGAATATGTATTGATTTTTTACTCAACAATATAAAATGAAAAAATTATCTATTGGAGATTTAAAAATGCGCATTCCCATAATTCAAGGTGGGATGGGCGTAGGAATCTCTTTATCCGGTTTAGCTTCGGCCGTTGCAAACGAAGGCGGTGTCGGTGTCATTTCATGCGCCGGTCTGGGGCTTCTGTACAATAATTTATCGACCAACTTTCGCGAAGCATGTATTTTGGGACTCAAAGAGGAACTGAAAATGGCTCGTGAGAAGATAAAAGAGAAGCAAGAAAAAGCGAAAGGCTTTATAGGTGTCAATGTGATGGTAGCCATGTCAAATTTCGCCGATATGGTGAAAACCGCCATAGCAGAAAAAGCCGACATTATATTCAGTGGAGCGGGTCTTCCGCTCAACCTGCCGGAGTTTCTGGAGAAGGGAAGCAAGACAAAACTTGTACCGATCGTCTCATCGGCCCGTGCCATCGGAATCATTTGCGAAAGATGGCATAGCCTGTACAACTATCTTCCGGACGCCGTAGTAGTCGAAGGACCAAAAGCAGGAGGACATCTGGGTTACAAAGAAAATCAAATCTTTGACGAGCACTATTCGTTGGAAGAAATTTTACCACAAGTGGTGACCGAGACAGCTATCTACGAAGAGAAGTATCACAAAAAGATTCCTGTCATTGCAGCGGGCGGTATCTATACCGGATCTGATATATGCAAAATGATGGAATTGGGAGCTTCGGGAGTACAATTGGGAACTCGATTTGTCACGACAGACGAGTGCGATGCTTCCATGGAATTCAAACAACAATATCTGGATGCAAAAGAAGAAGATATTGAAATTATCAAGAGCCCCGTGGGAATGCCCGGTCGTGCAATTAGCGGTTCCTTTTTGCAACAAGTGAAAGAAGGTGTCAAACAGCCCAAATATTGTCCTTTCCACTGCATAAAGACCTGCGACATTTCCAAAAGCCCCTATTGTATCATGCTTGCTTTGTACAATGCCTTCAAGGGTAACTTCAAAAACGGATTTGCTTTCTCGGGATCTAACGGTTATCGTGCCAACTGCATCATGAGTGTAAAAGACACCATTAAGGAATTGATGAGCGAATGGAAAGAGAAAGAACTTTCTCTCAAAAAGAAATGAGGTGATATCAACCGCAAGGTGATATCATAAAAAACGATAGAGGATTGCACCCACCGCCATGCGGCAAGTGCAATCCTCTATTATTTTATGGAAATGACATAACAAGACATTATATAATAAAACAGGGATCGGATTAATTGGCTTCTTTTACCAAATAAATGATGGTAGGTAGATGATCGCTATAGCCATTGAGCCATACTCCACCTGCATAAGTACGCTTGGGGTATCCTTTGTAATCACCCTCTGTCTGTATCATATAATCGCGACGAAAGACTTCATTCTTCAAAAATTTAAGGGTAGAACGATCGTCACCTAATAAATTACGATTGATAACGATCTGATCGAAAAGATTCCAATGCCCTTTGTATTCTAATGTACCAATACCCTGGGAACGAAGAGTATTCCACCAAGGATTGTATAAATCGGATGGAGATTTCACATCCTTCTGTTCCCGCCGAGCTGCTAGCTCTGTTTTCATGCTGATATCATCCGGATCATCGTTCATATCGCCCATAATAATAATCTTCATCATCGGATTGAGCGTCATTAATGAATCCTTGACGCTCCTAACCTGACGTCCGGCTGATTCACGAAAAGGAGAACCGGAAAAACGAGATGGCCAATGATTAACTATTACAGCTAGATCTTCGCCTGCAAGCTTACCTCTGACCACTAGAAAGCCACGAGTCTTGAAAGCAGTATCACTAGTAGCATAAGGTACCAGGCGCTTCGTGTCGACTTGAAAGGAATGAGAATTGTATATCACGGCACAATCTATGCCACGACGATCGGGTCCTTCGATATGTACAAACTCAAGATTGCCCGAGGCCAACGCTTTCTGATGTACTAAATCGTCGAGCACATGATCGTTTTCTACTTCAGAAACTCCGAGGATAGACAATCCCAAAGGCACCATATCTGTAGACATCTCGGATATAACTTGGCTCATATTGCTCAACTTGGCATGATATTTCTCTTCCGTCCATTTCATTGCACCGTCAGGCAAATATTCGTAATCGTTCTTGCCCTCATCATGATGGGTATCAAAAAGATTTTCCAAATTATAAAACCCTACACTATAAACAGCATATTTCTTAGTCTGCGCCAAAGCGGCAGATAAGAACAGTACAAACAAGCAAAATGATAAAAATAATCTTTTCATATCTCTTATAATTAATATAAATAGGTAAAGCATATAATAAGCTTTCGAACATCAAAAATATATTTTATTTTTCTATATTTAAATTTAGAGTAATATCTTTTTATTATTTTTGCATTACAATACATAAATATTGGTCGATCTTACTTTGGGAAGAACTTAAATTCTGACAATTAGAAACACTAAGACAAAGGAATTACAGTGAAATATGAATAAAGTGGAACAGGATAGCACAAAGCGACATATTACAGCTCAATCTTTATTTGACGATATATTGGCAAATCATGAGAATGAGAGTATGTCCATCAATGAAAAATATGAAGCGATATATCTCGACTTTTTAATGATGTTGAAAGAAAAGACTAGAGATAGCGACATCGTATTTTCAGGCCCTTTCTCACGTATGACTTATTTATTCAAAAAACATCAACTTCCAGAATCTATTTACATCCATATCAATGGATTCAGAATACACGGCAGGGAAAATAGATCAAAAAGTGAAGAAGAACTAAAAGAAGCCTACAAATATGATTTGAAAGCATTAACTGAATTTATTTCGGCTATATACGGGGAAGAACCTAAAAACAGACTAAAACAATTACTGCGTTTCCCATATAAAACATCTGAGCGCAAAAAGATCTTTGCTAAAAACATACGAATAGCTGTAGAAAATTGGGATGAACAATATGTATATGGTAGAAGTGAAATCAACGAACAAAACATAATCAAAATAGACTACACTACAAAAGACGTCGCTAAAAACAACTTTGGGTATTTCGAAGATTTATTTTCGGTAAACTGCCAAATAAATATAGTAAATTCCTCTTTTGAAGACGGAATATATTATCCTGAATTAATGATTTTTGAACCGGACTACTTAATAGACATTAGTTCAATAGCCGCCTGCTTCACAGAATATAGCAATTCAGCTATTAATTATCTAGTCAATAAAATAAAACCAGCCGCAATATCTGCTCCCATTTTACTCGGTAATTTTGCAGGGCAACTTCTAGACGAATTGGTCAATAATAGAACAAAAGATTCTATTAAGTACGATGAAAGTGTAAAAAGATTCTTCAAAAATCATGCATTGGATCTAGCGACATGTAACGATATAAACCAGCATTTTCACATAAATGCCAAACAACAATTGGAAAACCTAACAAATCTCGTTTCAAAGACATTTAAAGAACTTACTAATTTGCAATTAGATGAACTCATTCTAGAGCCATCATTCTTATGTGAGATACTCGGTATACAAGGGCGTATGGATTTACTGCAAGCAGACTATCGAATATTGATGGAACAAAAATCGGGACAACGGAATTTCAAGACAGGAAAACATAAGGAAGCGCACTACATACAGATGCTACTTTATCAAGCTGTATTGCACTATAATTATGCATTAAAAAATGAACAAATAGCCAGCTTTCTGCTTTATTCAAAATATCCGGATGGACTAATAGAAGAAGGTCCTGCTCCAAAGCTACTCTTTGAAGCGTTGAGAATTAGAAATGAAATTGTAAAGAACGAATTATCGTATATTGATGAAAAGTCTGTAAAAAGAATATTCGAACAGTTGACTCCAGAATATTTAAATATGAAACACAAAGACGATAAACTATGGAAAGGATATCAGCAGCCACAACTGAAAAAATTACTGGACTCCTATCATCAAGCTACCGAATTAGAAAAAGCATACTTTGAACGTTTCTTCGCTTTCGTTGAGAAAGAAAATATTTTATCGAAAATAGGTAATCCGAATAATGACAATGAGGGTTTCTCGAGAATATGGAATGCCACACTAGAGGAAAAGAAACAAACAGGTGACATCTACCATAACTTATCTATTATAGAAAAAAGAGGTATGCAGCAAGATAGTGGATACGATGAAATAACTTTTCAATTACCGACAACGGAAGATTGTTATATATCAAACTTTAGAATAGGAGATATTGTTATCATTTATCCGTATATAGAACAGCAAGAGCCCAATGCATTGCAAACAATGGTATTGAGAGGCAGTGTAAAAGATATACAAAACGAACGAATCGTTACCAAACTAAGAGCGCCCCAACGAAATGAACAACTATTCAATAAGGACAAAAGATGGAAATGGGCCATCGAACATGATTTTATAGAATCATCGTATGGAGCAGTATACAAATCTCTTTATTCCTTCTTTAACGCAAGGATAGAACGAAAAGAGCTATTGCTAAATCAAAGGCAAGCGGAATATGACAAAAAGAAGACGTTGAACGGTGAATATGGCCCTTTCAATGAATTAGTACTTAAAGCAAAACAGGCACGTGACTACTTTCTGGTCATAGGACCACCTGGAACCGGCAAAACATCCTTTGGTCTAGTCAGTATCTTAACAGAAGCTCTTACAGATGAAGAGACTTCCGTTTTATTATCGTCATTCACCAACAGAGCCGTTGACGAGATTTGCAGTAAATTAGTTTCGCACCATATACCTTTCGTTCGTATCGGATCCGAGCTCTCTTGTGACCCTGCGTATAAAAAGGATCTGCTATTGAACAAAGTAAAAGAATGTTCTAATGTTAATGCTATCAAACAACTGCTATATAACGCACGCGTTGTAGTAGGCACGACATCTGCATTAACCGCCAAGCTAAATATATTTAATATAAAACATTTTGATTTAGCCATCATCGATGAAGCTTCTCAAATATTGGAACCGCAACTACTCGGACTAATATGTGCACAGCATAAAGAAAGCAATGCTATAGAAAAATTTGTCTTTATTGGTGATCATAAACAACTGCCGGCTGTAGTACAACAATCAGCAAGAGAATCTGAAGTTGAAGAAGATATACTAAGAGATATAGGTATTATAAACTGCCGTGAATCGTTGTTTGAAAGACTTATTAAGTTACAAAAAGACAACCCGAACATAAGTTATATGCTAACTAGACAAGGGCGAATGCACCCTGATGTAGCACAATTCCCTAACAAATATTTCTATGAAGATAAGTTGTTTCCTATACCGCTCAAACATCAACAAAGAGATCTGGATTATACGGCATTTGACAAAAGTAGCGAACTAGAAAGCATCATAGCTAACCAACGAGTGTGTTTCTTTGCTTCTAAAGGCAACTCCACCCCATCCGTAAAAATAAACATACCAGAAGCTAAAAAAGTTGCTGAAATCATATACACCATTTGGCGCCTCTATGATAAATGTAGGAAAATATTCGATGCGAATAGAACGATAGGTGTTATTGTTCCCTACCGCAACCAGATATCAACCATACGAAAGGAACTTAATAAATATAACATTGACGAATTACAAAGCATTACAATAGATACAGTGGAGCGTTATCAAGGTAGCGAAAGAGATATTATTATTTACGACTTCACCATTCATAAATACTATCAACTAGATTTTCTAACAAACAACTCTTTTGTTGAAAACGGTAATATAATAGATAGAAAACTAAATGTAGCATTAACCAGAGCTCGTGAACAACTATTTTTGATAGGCAATCCAGAGATATTGAAAGATAACGAAATCTTTGAACACCTAATTAAATATGCGAAAGAATAAAAGGGCACATACGATTTTAATATCTTTTTAATATTATATTTTTTATATAAAAATATAATATTCATCACGTTTACATGAACAAACAAAATATATTCATCCACTCCAAAGGAGGAAAAGAACATTGAACTTTAAACACTGTATTATGCACTTTAGATACTCTTTTTTGCAAAATAAACATAATGAACAAAAAATATATTCTCATACATTAAAAGGATAATCTCTTTTTGTCATCCTAAACAAATGTAAAAAGCCCTTTAATAATGCCCTACATGAATCTAGATAAAAGGTAAAGAATATTGAAAGCATAGTTGTTATGCGACTTTTTTTTATTAATTTTGCCATGAGTTTACAAAAACAGTAATTATATATAAAAGAAAAAGACTTATGAAAATAAAGCTGAATATCTTGCTCATCACATTAGCATGCATCGCTTTTACTTCGTGCCAATCTTATAAGACTATACCCTATTTGCAGGGACTAGACAGCCTTAACTTGACCAAAGCCCAGGCTTTGCCTCGCGAAGCCCGAATAATGCCGCAAGATTTGGTAAGTATTATTGTATCATGTTCCAATCCTGAGTTAGCTGTACCATTCAATTTGAGTGTACAAACAGCTGTCAACGTTGCGCAACAAAACCAATACACAACATCACAACCAGTGATACAACAATACTTAGTAGATAGTGAGGGCAATATAGACTTTCCTGTTTTAGGAAAATTAAATATTGGTGGGATGACTAGAATAGAAGTACAAGATTTAGTAAAATCAAGACTTAAACCATACATTAAAGAAGAACCGATCGTAACAGTCAGATTAGCAAATTTTAGAATCTCCATTATTGGTGAAGTTACTGACCCTGGAACATATAACATTACAAATGAAAAAGTAAATCTTTTTGAAGCATTGGCTCTAGCAAAAGACATGACTGTCTATGGACGTCGTGATAATGTACACGTAATTCGAGAAAATGCAAAAGGACATAAGGAAGTGGCAACATTGGATCTAAGTAAAGCAAACATATTGCAATCACCTTATTACTACCTGCAACAAAATGATATTGTATACGTAACACCTAATAAAGCCAAAGCAACAACGGCTGACATAACCTCGAGTACGACGATATGGTTCTCCATCGTCGGTTCTTTAATGTCACTTGCAAGTATCATGATCGCATTATTTAGATAAAACATTAATATGATGAACGAAGAAATCAAAAATAACAATTCGAATAATACAAATCCGGAATACGAAGAGGAAAATATTGACTGGAAAGCCTTGCTATTCAAATGTTTTTTACATTGGCCATGGTTTTTAGGATCAATTGTAATATGTATTATTTGTGCATGGATGTACTTACATTTTGCAACTCCAATTTACAAAACAACAGCTTCGATCTTAATCAAAGAAGAAGATAAAAAGAACAGTAAAAGTATGAATGGCCTATCAGATCTGACTCAATTAGGCATTTTTTCTTCTACACAAAATTTTGATAACGAAGTCGAAGTCTTACGTTCGAAAAACCTAATTAAAAACGTTATAGAAGAATTAAATCTAAATACGACTTATTTTCAAAAAAGAGGATTAAAAACGGTAGAATTATATAATGACAGCCTTTTTGAGGTCATATTGCCAACAATTAAATCCGAGAGATTAGAAGAAGATATAAAATTCAAAACAATATATCATCCAGATGGTTCTATGGATGTAGAAGGATTGATAGGCAAAAAGAAATGCAACAAACATTTTACTCATCTACCAGGTTTAATACCTACGGAAGTCGGTACTTTCTGTTTTCAACGAGTGAAAGTAGCCAAGCCTTTCATGGAAAATCAAGAAATTGAGATAAATGTTCAAAATCCTATACGAATAGCAGAAACTTATAGTCATAAGTTAGATGTATCTCCTAGTTCGAAAACGACAACTATTGCATTACTAACATTTAATGACAGCCAAAAAGAAAGAGCTGTGAACTTCATTAATAAATTAGTAGAAGCCTACAATAACAACGCTAATTTGGATAAAAATGAAATAGCTGAAAAGACTCGTCAATTTATTGATGAACGAATCAAAATCATTAATGATGATTTGTTCAATACCGAAAAAGATTTAGAAAACTTTAAACGCCAGGCAGGATTAACGGATTTGAAAAGTGATGCAGAGTTAGTTATCAAAGAAAATTCGGAATACAATAAGATGCAAGCAGAAAATGCGACACAACTTAATATCATACGATATCTGAGAAAAGCTATCTCAGGAAAGAATTATACGGTTCTTCCCACTCAAATAGGTATTACCGATCAAGCATTGGCAACGCAAATTGACGCATATAATAAATTAGTAATCGAACGCAACCGCTTATTAAAAAATTCGACAACGAACAACCCAGTTATTGCAAATCAGGATTTAACCATCAAAGCAACACGAGATGCAATACGTACGACATTACATAGTATTGAACAAGGACTGACAATTACCCAAAAAGGCATTAATGCCCAAACAGGAAAATACAATGAGAAAATTAGCAAAGCCCCCACTCAAGAACGTCAATTTTTAAGCATTTCGCGCCAACAAGAAATCAAATCGCAACTATATCTAATGTTATTGCAAAAACGTGAAGAAAACTCTATAGAGTTGGCATCTACAGCAAATAACGCAAAAATTATCGACACAGCTCTTGCGGAGGATTTACCCATTTCCCCTAAACGCAGTATTATCTATTTAGTAGCATTAGTTATAGGTGTAGCATTACCAATTGGAGGTATCTATATCAGCGACCTAATAAGATTCAGAATTGAAGGCCATGAAGATGTGGAAAAACTGACTAAATGTCCTATTATTGGCGACATTGCACTGAGTGACGAATCTGAACGACAAGGTAGTATCGCAGTGAGAGAGAATGTAAATAATTTGATGGCAGAGACATTTAGAAGCATCCGTACGAACTTAAAATTTATGTTGGGCGACAATAAAAAGGTTATTATGGTTACTTCTACTACTAGTGGCGAAGGAAAAACGTTCACTTCTACAAACTTAGCAATAAGTTTCTCTCTTCTGGGTAAAAGTGTAGTATTGGCTGGATTAGATATACGCAAACCTGGTCTTAATAAAGTGTTCAAAATACATCATTTCGAAACAGGTTTAACTCAATTTTTAGCGCATCCAAATTCAACCGACTTAATGTCATTAGTAAAACCGTCAAATATTGTTGATCGGCTAGATATACTACCAAGTGGAACCATTCCCCCTAATCCGACAGAGTTGATAGATAGCCCTGCACTCCAAAAAGCAATAACCATTCTAAAAGAAAAATATGATTATGTCATTCTAGATACAGCACCAATTGGATTGGTTTCTGATACCCAACTTATCGGGAAAGTAGCAGACTTAGCTATCTATGTATGTCGCGCCGATTATACCCCGAGAGCAGATTTCATGCTTATAGAAGAGTTGAGAAAACAAAAAAGATTGCCTAACTTGTGTTGCGTCATTAACGGCGTGGACTTCACACAAAGAAAATATGGCTATTATTACGGCTATGGCAAAAAGTATGGATATGGAGGATATGGTAAACACTATGGTTATGGATATGGATATGATGAAGCTAGTAAGAATGAAAAATCGAATAAAAGACACACAAATGGTGATAAAGATCAGACTAAAATAGCTGAATAATTTTCCCCTTTCTCTTAATTAGCAATGTGCCAAAAGTCGAAGCCTATATATAAAGCCAGATACGACTATTGGCACATTGCTAATTAAGAGAATAAATACAGATGGACGAAATAAACTGAATAAATAAAAAACACTTTGAAAACACTATTATCGTTGCCACCCAATCTGCTAGATAGTTTTTATCAACTGGAAAAAGTAAATACTGATAACTATTTTTGTTCGTCTGACCCCATAGGTACCAAACTTGGTTCGGGAGGAGGAACAACATGGCTACTTGATGCTTGCAAGAGAAAGGAAAACGATACAAGACCTTTTAGTGAATGGATTAGCAAAGAAAAAAGAATCTTACTCCATGCAGGAGGACAAAGTAGAAGACTACCCGCTTATGCCCCATCAGGCAAAGTCCTGACACCAATACCCATATTTGATTGGGAGAGAGGACAACGATTGGGACAAAATTTACTATCGTTACAATTGCCTCTTTATGAAGAAATACTAAAAAAAACACCAGGCAAAATTCATACATTAATAGCTAGTGGTGACGTATATATAAGGACCGATAAATTGCGGCAAGATATTCCTGACGTCGATGTCGTCTGCTATGGTCTATGGACCAATCCAGCACTCGCAACCAATCATGGTGTATTTGTAATGAAAAGATCTAACCCTGAGGAGTTGGATTACATGTTACAAAAGCCGAATATCGAAACGCTAGAAACATTATCGAAAACACACCTTTATTTAATGGATATAGGTATATGGTTACTTAGTGATAGAGCTATGGAAGTGTTAAGAAACCATTCTTATTCAAACGCTTCGAAAGAGATAGGCTATTATGACTTGTATTCTGAATACGGATTGGCATTAGGCAAACACCCGCAAATAGTCGATAAAGAATTAAATAAACTATCTGTTGCTATTTTACCGCTACAAGGTGGAGAATTTTACCATTATGGTACGAGCAAAGAACTATTATCTTCGACATTGACTATTCAGAATAAAGAATGTGACCAACGCAAGATAATGCATCACAAAGTAAAGCCCAATCCCGCAATCTTTGTACAAAATGCTATTACTGATTATATATTCTCCAATAAAAACGAAAACATTTGGATAGAAAACAGTTATATAGGCAAAAATTGGAAATTGGGCTCTTGCCAAATCATCACTTGTGTTCCTCCCAATAATTGGGACATATCATTACCAGACAATATTTGTATAGACGTTGTTCCCATTGCCAAAAAAGGATTTGCCGCTCGCCCTTATGGTTTTTTTGATATGTTCAAAGGCAATGTTTCGAACGAAAAGACGCTCTATCTAAACAAATCTATAACCACTTGGCTTGAAGAACGTAGTATAAAGCTAGAAGAACTCGAAGGAAACACTTCGGATCTTCAATCGACAAGATTATTTCCCGTTACAGAATCAATTGAAGAATTGGAACTGCTATTCAGATGGATGATCTCTGAGCCCGATTTGAAAGAGGGTAAAGAATTATGGATAAAATCAGAAAAACTTTCTGCCGACGAACTATCTAATCAAGCTAACCTTTCAAGGCTATATGCACAACGAGAATCATACAGAAAAGATAATTGGACTGGGTTGGCTAAAAACTATGAAAAAAGTATATTTTATCAACTCGATTTGGCCGACGCAGCACAGGAATATAGTCGTTTGAATCTTCCAATTCCAGAGATATTGGATGAAAACGCATCTCCCATGACAAAGATACACAACCGAATGCTTCGCTCGTACATCTATCAATTAAAAGGAGATAGGGCTGCTATAAAAGAGCAAGAAACAGCTTTCGGTCTGCTACGCGAGGGACTTATGGGTGAATTATCCGGTAAAGACAGTACCCCACATATGAATGTATATTCAGACCAGATCGTCTGGGGAAGATGTCCTGTAAGAATTGATGTAGCAGGAGGCTGGACAGATACCCCACCCTACTCGCTCTATGCCGGAGGAAATGTAGTTAATTTTGCTATCGAACTAAATGGACAGCCTCCATTGCAAGTCTATATAAAGCCGACAACCGCAAAACATATCTTATTGCGTTCCATAGACATGGGAGCTACAGAAATTGTCTCGATTTATGAAGAGCTAATGGATTATAAGAAAGTGGGATCACCTTTTTCTATTCCTAAAGCAGCTTTAGTACTAGCGGGATTTTCGCCATTAGTTGCATTTAAAAGATATGCCACCCTTGAGGATCAACTCAAAGACTTTGGAGCAGGAATTGAAATAACATTACTTGCAGCAATACCTGCAGGTTCAGGGCTTGGTACAAGTTCGATATTGGCATCAACAGTACTCGGCGCCCTCAACGACTTCTGCGGGTTAGAATGGGATAAGAATGAGATATGCAAACGTACGTTAGTGCTGGAACAATTGCTTACTACCGGCGGAGGTTGGCAAGATCAATACGGAGGAGTATTGCAAGGAATAAAACTATTGCAATCTGATTCGGGATTTAATCAAAATCCATTGGCACGTTGGTTACCGACAGATTTGTTCACCTCTTCCGAATACAAAGATTGCCATCTATTATACTATACAGGCATAACCCGAACAGCAAAAAACATTCTAGAGGAAATAGTCCGTTCGATGTTTCTTAATTCAAGCTATCATTTAAGACTACTCAGTGAAATGAAACATCATGCCCTTTGCATGAATGAGGCTATTCTCAAAAATGATTTTAACGAATATGGGAAGCTTGTATACCAAACATGGCAACAAAACAAACAACTGGATCGCGGAACAAACCCGCCTGCCATAGAAGCTCTTATTAATCAAATAAAAGATTATTGTTTGGGATATAAACTCCCCGGAGCAGGTGGTGGCGGGTATTTATATATGGTAGCCAAAGACCCGCAAGCAGCACAACAGATCAAAAAGATATTATCAGAGCATGCTCCAAACGAACGTGCCAGATTTGTAAATATGACACTATCCAACAAAGGATTTCAAGTGTCGAGAAGTTGATACGACCATGAAAATAGTAAAAACAAAAGACGGGCGTTCTTATCTATATCCTTTCATATTGGTGACGTCGCTATTTTTTTTGTGGGGGTTCGCCCATAGTATTCTGGATGTATTGAACAAAGACTTCCAGATAGTCTTCCAAATGACTAAAGCAAAATCGGCTTTAGTACAAATGATGGTATACGGAGGATACTTCTTGATGGCATTACCTGCCGGATATATAACAAAAAAGATGGGTTACCGCAAAGGTGTCATTATAGGACTATTGATTTATGCTTTCGGAGCCTTTTTATTTATACCCGGTTGCAAATTAGAATCGTTTCCTTTTTTCCTCCTTTGCTTGTTCATTATAGGATGTGGACTTACATGCTTGGAAACGGCAGCAAATCCATATGTTACAGTTTTGGGAGATCCGAAATACGGTTCAAGCCGATTAAACTTTGCTCAAGCATTTAATGGATTCGGCTGGATGTGCGGCCCACTGGCAGGTAGCCTTATCATTCTATCCGACTCTAAGAACATCGACAATCTAGCAATTCCATATATGGGAATCGGGATTGTGGTCTTAGTAGTAGCCCTTCTCTTTGTATGCGCCAAGCTCCCTGAAATAAAAGAGGAAAAAGAAGATAAAGAAGAACGGGGCTCAAAAGACGACGACACAAATAACAGTTTATGGCAACATCCACATTTCATCTTCGGTCTATTTGCCTTATTTTTATATGTAGCAGCTCAAACGGGAATTAATAGCTTCTTCATCAACTACGCTACTGAGTCGACCATTTCTTTCAGCCCGAAAGAAGCGGGATTGCTACTCTCCTTTGGCGGTATGGGACTATTCATGATCGGTCGTTTCCTCGGAAGCTGGTTATTAAGCTTAATCAAAGCTTCCACCTTACTTTTTATCTTTTCTATTGGTGCATTCTGTTGTATGATACTAGTCATCGTAAATGTAGGATGGGTTTCACTCATAGCTCTTTTTATCTGTTACTTTTTCGAATCGATCATGTTTCCTACCATCTTCTCCATGTCCATTAGAAACTTAGGGAAAGACACCAAAAGAGCATCATCTTTTCTCATCATGTCAATTGTTGGAGGAGCTATAGCTCCATGGTTAATGGGACTGATAGGAGAAGAATCAATCAACATTGGCTTTATCATTCCATTCCTTTGTTTTACGATTATTGGCATCTTTGCCTACAAATATCCCCAATTAATAGCAAAAACAAAATAACTACGCTAATAGATGTGCAAAGTTTTTACTATATTTGCATCAAATTATTATAGAAAAATATGAAAAAGAAAATTGCATTAATCACAGGTATTACCGGACAAGACGGTTCATTCCTTGCAGAATTTCTATTAAATAAAGATTACGAAGTACATGGAACACTTCGCCGTTCATCCTCTTTCAATACAGGAAGAATAGAGCATCTCTATCTCGATGAATGGGTACGCGACATGAAAAGAAACCGTCAGGTAAACCTACATTATGCCGATATGACAGATTCCAGTTCCTTAATTCGTTTGATTCAAGAGATACAACCCGATGAAATCTACAATCTTGCTGCCCAAAGTCACGTCAAAGTAAGTTTTGATGTTCCTGAATACACAGCCGAAACTGACGCAACAGGTACACTTAGACTGCTTGAAGCGGTGAAAATGTTAGGCCTTGCCGAAACAACACGTATCTATCAAGCTTCTACTTCGGAACTATTCGGTTTGGTACAAGAAATACCTCAAAAAGAAACAACGCCCTTTTATCCACGTTCACCATACGGCGTCGCCAAACTATATGGCTATTGGATCGTGAAAAACTATCGTGAGAGTTACAACATGTTTGCTGTCAACGGTATCCTTTTCAATCACGAGAGTGAACGCCGTGGCGAAACTTTCGTTACCCGTAAGATTACATTGGCAGTAGCCCGTATCGCACTCGGCTATCAAGATAAACTATACTTAGGCAATTTGGATTCCTTAAGAGATTGGGGATATGCCAAAGATTATGTAGAATGTATGTGGCTCATGCTACAGCACGATAAGCCAGAAGACTTTGTCATTGCAACAGGAGAAAATCATTCTGTTCGCGAATTCACCACACTTGCTTTCAGAGAAGCAGGCATCGAACTTCGTTGGGAAGGAGAAGGCGTTGAAGAGAAAGGTATCGATACAAAAACAGGTAACGTATTGGTAGAAGTAGACAAAAAATATTTCCGCCCCGCAGAAGTAGAACAATTGCTTGGCGACCCTAGCAAGGCAAAAGGAGTACTGGGCTGGAATCCGCAAACAACTTCTTTTCCCGAATTGGTGAAAATAATGGTTGAACACGACTTGAAATTTGCAAAGAAGCTACACCTGAAAGCAGAATTGGACAAACAAGACGGAACATTTATGTAAAAGCAGAGGATGGAAAAGAATTCAAAGATTTATGTCGCCGGACATCATGGTTTGGTGGGGAGCGCTATCTGGAAAATACTCGAGGGTAAAGGATATACCAATTTAGTGGGGCGTACTCACAAAGAATTGGATTTGCTTGACAGCATAGCAGTCAGACATTTTTTTGATGAAGAGCAACCCGAATATGTTATTCTAGCTGCGGCTTTTGTAGGAGGTATTATGGCCAATAGTATATATCGTGCAGATTTTATCTATCGCAACCTGCAAATCCAGCAAAATGTAATCGGAGAGAGTTTCCGTCACAATATAAAGAAGTTGCTTTTTTTGGGTAGCACATGCATTTATCCCAAGAATGCTCCACAACCTATGAAAGAAGATGCTCTACTCACCTCCCCACTCGAATACACAAACGAGCCTTATGCCATTGCCAAAATAGCAGGACTTAAAATGTGCGAGAGTTTTAATATGCAATACGGCACCAACTATATTGCTGTGATGCCTACCAATCTCTATGGACCGAATGATAACTTCGATTTGGTAACCAGCCATGTCATGCCGGCCATGATTAGAAAGATGATTCTTGCCGACGCTCTACATTGCGACGATTGGAAATTGATTCGCAAGGATCTCAATAAACTTCCGGTGAAAGAAGTGAATGGAAGTTCTTCTAAAGAAGCAATAACGGAGATGATGAAACGATATGGCATATTCAGCGACAAGCTAGTGCTATGGGGAACAGGCAAACCGCTTCGCGAATTTTTGTGGAGCGAAGAGATGGCAGATGCTTCTGTATACGTGCTCGAGCATGTAGACTACAAAGATCTGAACGGGCTACCCGACAACATGCAAGACAAGACAACGTCGCAACTTCATGAAGAGAAATACCCAATACCCGAAGTTCGCAATTGCCATATCAATGTAGGCACAGGAAAAGAGCTGACTATCGCCGAACTGGCAGAACTCATCAAGAAGACAATCGGATATGAAGGCTGTATAGAATGGGATGATACCAAACCGGATGGAACAATGCGCAAATTGATTGATGTATCCAAACTCCATCATTTAGGATGGCATCACAAAATAGAAATAGATGAAGGTGTAGAAAAGTTGGTAGATTGGTATCGGAAAAATTAAAATATTTTCAAACGATAATAAAAGTGTGTTCCTAAACACACTTTTATTGTTTCATATCTGCCCCAAATGTTGTATTTTTGTAACGAAACCCATTAAATAATCAAATGATAATGAAACGAACTATTTTACTTAGCTTGGTTTTGATAGCGTTCGTATGCCCAATCGCCTTTGGACAAAAAAGCATTGACGAAACAACTCTTAACCAAATCAAGAAGTCATACAAGAACGATGTGACAGACAAAGCTATTCGTAATGCGATAGGCAACTGTGATCTGAAGTCTTTGGCAACAAACGAAGACAATCAAAATTCAATTGACACGCATTTCTCTATTGAACTCGACTCGAAAGGCATAACCGACCAAAAACAATCTGGAAGATGCTGGTTGTTCAGCGGACTGAATACGATGCGTGCCAAAGTCATTGCCAAATATCATCCGGATAGTTTCGAATTCTCTCAAATCTATCTTTCGTTCTACGATTTATTAGAAAAATCAAATATATTCTTGGAACGAATCATCGAAACGAGCAAAAAGCCGATGGACGATAAAACGGTAGATTGGCTTTTTCACAATGTGATAAATGATGGCGGCAACTTCACCGGCGTAGCAGACTTAATTGCAAAATATGGTGCAGTGCCCCGCGAAGCAATGCACGAAACAAAAAGCAGCAACAATACTTCCCAGATGAGCAGGATATTAGAACTTAAGCTACGTGAGTTTGCACTCCAATTACGTGAAGCCTCAACCAAAGGAATAGGCACTTCGCAATTGGAAAAACAAAAAGTTGAAATGCTTCAAACCGTTTATCGGATACTTGTTCTGAACTTGGGAGTACCTCCTACAGACTTTGCCTATACAATGAGAAATAGCAAAGGCAATCTTATAGACAGCGGAACTTATACGCCAAAATCTTTTCGCGACAAATATATCGATAAAGATGCTTACACCAACTATCTGATGATAATGAACGACCCAACCCGTCCCTATTATAAGAATTATCAAATAGACTATGACCGACATATCATCGAAGGAAAAGACTGGACCTACGTCAATCTGCCGATGGAAGATATTAAAGAGATGGCCATAGCTTCGTTGAAAGATAGTACGATGATGTATTTCTCTTGTGATGTAGGCAAAGAGCTCGATTCCAAGCGCGGGCTTCTCGATATGAACAATTACGATTATGCGTCATTGCTCGGCACAACATTCAATATGGACAAAGCACAACGTATTCAGAGCTTTACCAGCGGTTCTACACATGCCATGTGCCTTATGGCTGTAGACTTCGACAAAGAAGGTAAACCCGCAAAATGGATGGTAGAGAACAGTTGGGGAGCTGATAGTGGATATAAAGGACATCTGATTATGACCGATCGTTGGTTGAATGAATACATGTTTCGTTTAGTTGTTAAAAGCAAATATGCTACAGCAAAGGTTCTCGAGATAAACAAGCAGAAACCGATTAAACTGCCCAGTTGGGATCCAATGTTCAAACAAGAAGAGTAATAAAATTTAGATTACTACTTTCTTTAAATCGGAATATAAGAAAAAAAGGTTTCATCCTTATATCGCTTGCGACTCACGCCCGTGAGTCGGAAAAAACATAAGTACGAAACTTGCGACTCACGGGCGTGAGTCGCAAGTTTCGTACTTATCTAATATCTATGAGTTCTATAACAAAAGTCTATTTCATAAATGCAAAGTATACAGCCATGATCAAACAAAAACAAGCAGCTAAATGATTCCAATGAAAAGACTCATTGCCAAACACAAAAGAAGTGATACCGGCAAACACGATCAATGTGATACACTCTTGCAATACTTTTAGTTGAACTAAAGAATAAGGACCGCCATTGCCTATATAGCCCATCCTATTGGCAGGTATAGAAAAACAATATTCAACAAAAGCAATGCCCCATGACATCAAAATAATCAAAATAAGCGGCCAATGTGTCGTTATTTTCATTTCTTGTAACTTGAGATGACCATACCATGCAAAAGTCATAAACGCATTCGAAACCACCAATAATAAAATAGTATATAAAGACTTCATATCATCATTTTTATAAAAAGCTCGGCAAAGATACTAAATTAAGACGCTATAAAACAAATTAATAGACACCATTAAAAAAACATGAAAGCAAAAAAAGAGAGAACCATGCTAAGCACGATTCTCTCCAATCTTAAAATATATATTCTATGAGCAATAGAATTTAATAAAAAAGACTCTTATCTTCTATAATGGCATATACTGAACGAAAGCTTCCATTGCCTCATAAGAAGCCAAGCCTAACTGATCGTAGATAGATGCAGTATTGCGATTGCGATCTTCACTACGCTGCCAGAACAAACGTTCGTCATTACCCAAAAATGGAGCACTCTCCATTTGAGACTGATGCTTAAGAATGCTATTACGCTTAGCACGAAGTTCTTCGGGACTCAAAGGAACAGCCATTTCGATATTCTCGATTTCCCATTCAGCCCATGCACCACGATACATCCATATACGGCAGTCTTTCAACCATTCGGCTTTCGCTTCTTTTTCCAGATCGATAGCGGCAAGTACGGCATTGGTACAAACCTTATGCGTTCCATGTGGATCGGCCAAATCGCCGGCAATAAAAATCTCTTGTGGTTTAAGGGCCTGCAACAATTCAAGTACAATTTTCACATCAGCTTCCCCTATCGCATTCTTTTCAATACGTCCTGTCTCATAAAAAGGCAAATCGAGGAAATGAACACGAGATAGTGGTATTTTGTTATACGTACATGCAGTACGAGCCTCGCCACGGCGAATAAGACCTTTGAAAGTTAAGATATCTCGGGTATCGATATCACCGTCTTTCTTTTTATCCAAGAATTTACGAATTTCAGCATATTTGTCTGTGATGACTTTATCTGCACTATCGTTAAACAACTGATTAAAGCCATTAATGAAGTGCAAGAACCGAATAACTTCTTCATCGCCTACAGCAATATTGCCCGACGTTTCATAAGCCAAATGCACTTCATGCTTTTGTTCTACCAAACGACGAAGAGTGCCACCCATAGAGATAACATCATCATCGGGATGCGGAGAAAAGACGATAATACGTTTGGGATATGGTTTGGCACGCTCAGGGCGATACGTATCATCAGCATTGGGTTTACCACCAGGCCAACCAGTAATAGTATGTTGCAGATCGTTGAATATCTTAATGTTTACGTTATAAGCCGAACCGAATTTAGCCAAAAGCTCACTTAATCCGTTTTCATTATAATCGCGATTAGTAAGTTTTAAGATAGGTTTACCGGTCAGTTGGCACAACCATACAATCGCACTACGGATCAGTTTATCATCCCAGTCGCACGAAGTAACCAACCAAGGACGGCGTATACGCGTCAAGTCATTAGCGGCAGAAAGATCGAGTACGACATGAGCATTATTGTGGGACTGCAAGTAAGAAGCCGGTATAGAATCGTTCATTTCGCCTTCGACACAACGCTGTACCATTGCCGACTTTTCTTCTCCCCATGCCAAAAGATAAATCTTTTTAGCAGCAAGAATAGTAGAAACCCCCATTGTAATAGAACTGATCGGAGTATTCTCTATCTTACCGAATATTTTAGTCGCTTCGTTACGCGAATCATTATCAAGCAAAATAAGGCGAGTAGTAGAATTGATACGAGAACCCGGTTCGTTGAATGCAATATTTCCCACACGACCAATGCCTAAAAGAGCTATATCAATACCGCCAAAACTTTCAATACGTTGCTCGTAAAGGCGGCAAGATTCATATATATCATTTTGTGCAATTGTTCCTTTCGGCGAGAATATATTCTGTTTGTCTATGTCCACACGATCGAGAAACATTTCTTTCAATGAGTTCAGATTACTATTAACAGCATCGGCATTCAATGGGTAATATTCGTACATATTGAATACGATTACATTACTGAAGCTCAAGCCCTCTTTTTGGTGCATTCGTACCAATTCGGCATACAGATTGCGCGGTGAGTTTCCACCGGGCAAAGCCATCACACAAAAACGTCCCTCTTTTTGTTTGTTACGAATAGTTTGTGCTATTTCGAGCGCTACATGTTGTGTTCCCTCCTCTATAGATGCATAAATATCTGTAGGGGTCTTTTCCAATCGGGTCAATACCGATTTCTCAAAAGCATTCTCTGGTCTGTAATACTTAGGCGAGACATTTTTAAGAGTGATTTGGGAAGTAAGGTTTGTTTTCATTACTGTAGATATATTTATATTTATAAAATAAATTCTTTTCAATAAAAAAATTTGTTATTTATCCTCTTTTGTCATGCAAAGTTAGTTATTACGAAATTAAAAAACTATTTTTGCAACTAAAATAGTGTTATATATGAGTAGAAAATTATTTATTATATGTATCTTTTCCTTAATTAATACTTCAATCTGGGCACAACAGCAAGATTCTGTTGTAGGCTCAAGACTTCAAACCTATTTCTCTCAATACAAAAAGACTTTTGTCACACCCAAATTGTCTTCTTTCAATATCGATTACGATAATCGCACTATTAATATCTATGCGTCAGAAGCTTTTGGATACCAATCATTTCGGCAAAACAATGTAGATAGTATCTATTCGGAGATAAAAGGATTACTACCTGGTCCCGTCAGATTCTTTAAAATAACGCTCTATACAGACAATAAGACAATAGAAGATTTAATACCCAATTATTATCGCAAAAAGCAAAAGAAAGATAATGATCGCCTCGAAGTAGACCTAACATCAAACGTCAACCCCTGGGTAAGTAATTTATCCCTACCTTATAAAGTAACTAGAGGACTACAAGAACGGCATATAGGCTTATGGCAAAGCCACGGTAAATATTATGCCGGAACAGCAGGATGGGTTTGGCAACGTCCTCGTTTGTTTTGCACTATAGAAGATTTGTTTTCACAATCTTTTATCACTCCTTATTTAATACCGATGCTCGAACATGCCGGTGCCATAGTCTTCACTCCGAGAGAAAGAGATATTCAAACAAACGAAGTCATAGTCGACAATGATTCTCCCAAAAGTAGTTCACGTTATATTGAAAACAACTCCTCGCGTCATCAATGGCAACGCGCTGAGGGAGGAGGTTTTGCCAATCGCAAAAAGATATACGAAAATGGTGAGAATCCTTTTTCAATGGGTTCATCAAGATATATTGAAACGGCTCACAAAGCTAATCGAGGATCAGCAGAGTGGATACCCGATATTACCGAAGCAGGCAAATATGCCGTATACGTATCCTACAAAACCCTTCCCAATAGTATAAGTGATGCCCGATACACCGTATATCACAAAGGCGAAGCCACAGTGTTCAATGTAAACCAACAAATAGGTGCAGGTACATGGGTATATCTCGGAACATTCGACTTTGATAAAGGAGCTTTGGAATACGATAAAGTCGTTTTGAGTAACGAAAGCGATGAAAACGGCGTAGTAACTGCCGATGCAGTACGCTTCGGCGGGGGCATGGGTAACATCTCGCGTGGAGGCAGCACTAGTGGACTACCTCGATACTTGGAAGGGGCGCGATATTATGCACAATGGGCGGGAATGCCCGAAAAAGTATACAACAGAAACAAAGGCGCAAACGATTATAAAGACGATATCAATACTCGAAGTTTGATGATTAATTATCTCTCAGGCGGATCGGTTTTTAATCCTGAAGACAATGGACTGAAAGTCCCTTTTGAGTTATCAATGGCCTTTCATACGGATGCAGGATATGATGCAAATAATTTTATAGGCACACTAGGTATCTATACCACCGACACAAACAACGGCAAACTTAATGCAGGTACAAGCCGCTACGCATCACGAGATCTTTGCGACATTGTCATTAGCGAAATACAACAAGAGCTAAATAATAAGTTTGGTATCGATTGGCAACGTAGAGCAATGTGGAATAGGAATTATAGCGAATCCAGAGTTCCCGTTATTCCATCAACTATCATCGAAATGCTCTCGCACCAAAACTTTAAAGATATGCAACTGGCGCAAGATCCCAACTTTAAGTTTTCGATGGCAAGGGCTATATATAAAGGTATATTACGATTTATCACTTCACAACACAAAGAAAGCTATGAAGTGCAACCCTTACCTATAAGCCATTTTGCAATACGCTACGGAACTAAAAAGAATACGTTGACTCTCTTTTGGAAAGGAGTAGAAGACCCTCTTGAGCCTAGTGCTTCTCCTCGCAGCTACATCGTATATCAACGAGAAGATTCTGCTAGCTTTGATAATGGCACACCAGTGCTTCAAACATCTTATACCCTGAAAGTAAAACCGGGCAAGATTTATTCTTTCTACGTTACAGCTGCCAATCGAGGTGGCGAGAGTTTTCCTTCACAAATATTATCGGCCATGAGGCTGAAGAGAGAAAAAGGACGGGTACTGATCGTTAATGGTTTTGATAGACTGAGCGCACCTTATATTGTGGAGAATCCGGACTCTTTAGGATTCGATATTAATAAAGATCCCGGCGTAGCCTATGGCAGCAATATTTCTTTGTGTGGCAAACAAACGGTCTTTAATCGCTGGGCCGGAGGACGCGAAGGTTTCGGAAGTTTAGGTTATAGTACCGAAGAACTCGAAGGCAAAACCATTGCAGGCAATACGTTCGACTATCCATACATTCATGGTACGGCCATCCAAGCCGTCGGTCGATGGGGATTCGTTTCTTGCAGCCGAGAGGCATTCGATGAATATATTGGAGAAGATGAACCGCTTATCAAACCGAGTCACATCAAACAACTATCAGTATACCGCTGCATTGACATACTGATGGGATTACAAAAGTACGATAAATACGGACTCAAGAAGTACAAAACTTTTGATGATCGTATGCAACGCATTTTACGTAGCTATTGCATGGCAGGAGGCAATCTTTTTATCAGTGGCTCGTATATTGGAAGCGATATGGCAAACGATTCGTCCGATAAAGCTTTTTGTCGTAACATTCTAAAGTATACATACTGTTCATCTCTAACTGATAACAAGGATGACTCGTCCGCATCAGGAAATAAAATAGGCTGTCGATTTACACGTAAGCCAAACAAAAGGCAGTATGCCGTGACGAGTCCTGAAATATTAATGCCCCAAGACACTGCAATCCCCATCTTAAAGTATGATGGAAACAACGGAATAGCCGCTATTTTTTATGAAGGCAACCGTTATCGTTCTTGCATCATGGGCTTCCCGTTCGAAAGCATATCCGAACAGTCAGCACGTAACTCATTGATGAATATGCTACTTAGAACATTTGAGAATAAACATTAAAAACAAAGGCAATAGTATAGAAGCAGAATTTTTCCAAAAAAAATATATTTTTTCGACAAAAGCAGAACAATATTCGAATTTAATTCTATCTTTGCTTTAAAATAAAATAAAACGATGTACAATATAATATCAAATTTAAGCGGCACTCGCTCCATTGAAATATCGGACGAGAACCTAAAGACTATCGAAAAGTATGCCCTCTTCCGGTATCTGATAGATAGCAACGGTATCGTGGACGAATCCGTTCTCGATAAATTGAAACTCAATATCCGTTCTATCATCGCTGCGGATACAGAAAACTGCAAAGACTTGTTGGACCTTTGCATCGACGTGATATACAACAAGAATATGAAGGCTTTCGGATTAAATGAATTAATAAAACTATATTTAGCTTGGGTGGAACAAAAATCCGACGCTATCGATGTATACGACTGCTGTTCCAATCCATCCTAAAATGAGCGACAAACTACTGACAGATTGGCTTCCTACAACAAAAAAAGAAATAGAATTAAGAGGATGGAGCCAACCGGATGTTATACTTTTTAGTGGCGATGCCTATGTAGATCACCCCTCATTCGGTGGAGCAGTTATTGGGCGCATACTTGAAGCAGAAGGTCTAAAAGTCGCGATTGTGCCGCAACCTAATTGGCGCGATGATCTGCGCGACTTTAACAAGCTTGGTAAACCACGTTTGTTCTTCGGAATCAGTGCCGGATGTATGGACTCAATGGTAAATAAGTATACTGCCAACAAAAGATTGCGCAGTGAGGATGCTTATACTCCAGATGGTCGACCAGACATGCGCCCCGAATACCCATCGGTAGTATATACCGCTATTCTAAAAAAACTTTTCCCCGACGTTCCCGTCATATTGGGAGGAATAGAAGCCAGCATGCGCCGCCTTACTCATTACGATTATTGGCAAGATGCACTACGCAAATCTGTACTCTGCGAAAGCGGTGCCGATCTACTTATCTACGGTATGGGAGAAAAGCCGATAGTTGAATTGGCGCAACAAATGGACAAACACCCAGAGGATGGAATACCTCACGACATTCCACAAACGGCCTATTTGATAAATGCAGAAGAGTTTAGACAAAACGAAAACGACATTGTCCTCTATGCTCACGAAGAGTGTTTAAAGGATAAAAAGAAAGAAGCTGCCAATTTTCGTCATATAGAAGAAGAAAGCAACCGCTATGCAGCAGATCGTATTACGCAACGAATAGGCAAAGACGTCGTTGTTGTCAATCCTCCATATCCACCAATGACGACTCAAGAGCTAGATCATTCGTTTGATCTGCCATATACTTTTCTTCCTCATCCTAAATACAAAGGAAAGAGAATACCCGCTTACGACATGATAAAATTCTCTGTAAACATTCATCGAGGATGTTTCGGAGGTTGTGCCTTCTGTACGATTTCTGCCCATCAAGGCAAGTTCATTGTAAATAGAGGCAAAGAAAGTATCCTGCGCGAAATAAAACACATATCTCAACTACCCGATTTCAAAGGTAATCTAAGTGATCTGGGAGGGCCATCGGCTAATATGTATAAGATGGGAGGAAAAAACAAAGATATTTGCAAAAAATGCAAACGTCCATCATGCATCAACCCGCAGATATGTCCCAATTTAAATACGGATCACCGCCCGCTTATCGATATCTATCATACAGTAGATGCGCTACCTTATATTCGTCACTTCTATATAGGAAGCGGCATCAGATATGATCTATTACTGCATCGTACGGGTGATGTAGAGACAGATAAAGCAACTCAACAATATACCCGAGAGCTGATAGAGAAGCATATAAGCGGCAGACTTAAAGTGGCTCCCGAACATACGAGCAATCGAGTATTGTCACTAATGCGAAAACCTTCTTTTGAACAATTCATACAGTTCAAAGAAATCTTTGATCGCGAAAACAAGCGACTGAACATGCACCAACAACTCATTCCATATTTCATATCCAGTCATCCTGGATGCGAAGAAGAAGACATGGCCGAGCTTGCTATTATTACCAAACGCCTCTTCTTCCATCTGGAACAAGTGCAAGACTTCACTCCTACCCCTATGACAGTCGCCACCGAAATGTGGTACACGGGATTTCATCCCTACACACTCGAACCCGTATTCAGTGCCCGCACCGCACAACAAAAATTGGCACAACGTATGTTCTTCTTTTGGTATAAACCGGAAGAGCGCCAAAAAATCATACGCGAACTTCGAAGAATAGGAAGAAGCGATCTTATTTCAAAGCTCTATTCAAAACAATAACTTGCCAACACTCAACTAAAAAGGAATAGAGCACAATACAAATATCGAAAATTATTTGCTAATACCCGATATATAAATTATATTTGAAACCAGAAAAGGTAATCCACCCTTTATCTTTATATCATAGGCAAAAGCCAAGCAGATGTTATGATATGGAGATCAAATAAAGAGGTAGCCAACAGCTACCAAGTGTTATTAACCAATTAAAAAGAAAGATTATGATAAAATTTTTATTCCCCGGTATTCAAGATAATAAAAAATTATCGACAGTACTACTCGTACTACGCATGTTCTTTGGTCTATTTTTAGCATATCATGGACTTTCCAAGATGATAACCTTACCTGCTCATTTTCCAGATCCATTAGGTATCGGAACAAGTTTGTCATTGTCTATGGCTATTTTCGGAGAGCTTTTCTGTTCATTAGCATTTGTCTTCGGCTTTCTATTCCGTCTATCTACTATCCCCATCATATTTACGATGATTGTAGCTTATTATGTAAGTAAAGACGAATTAGCTTTGATTTATCTCATTTCCTTTATAATCGTTTATATAGCGGGACCGGGAAAATATGCATTGGACACACTCTTAGCCAAATACTTTTCCAAGAGATAAGAAACATAAAACAATAATCGGCTGCTTAGTAAAACAAGGCAGCCGATTATTGTTTATTTAAGTATCTATTAATATCAGACTAATACTTTCTTCATTTCTTCCATCATATTCGAAAGTCTCTTCATTTGCGTAGGTATTTGTATGTGTTGCGGACAATGAGATAAACAATTACCGCATTCGGCACAATTTAGAGCTTGCTTTTTTTCAGGCACACTCCGATTATAACCATCTAGGAAGACTTGCACTTGACGTTTATAGTCCGGTGATAGCGAATCTGTAGGTAAAGTCCCGTCATTGACACATTTATTATAATATGCAAAATTAGCAGGAATATCCAGACCAAAAGGACATGGCATACAATAATGACAACCGGTACACGGTATCATAGGATAACTACTATATATCTTTGCAACGTTTTCAAGCAATGATAGTTCGGACGATGTACATGGATCAAGAGGAGAATAAATGTGTAGGTTATCTTGCAAATGTTCCATATAAGTCATTCCGCTCAATACCGTCAATACACTAGGTAACGAACCGGCATACCGGAATGCCCAAGAAGCAATGCTGTCATTTGGACGTTGTGCTTTCAACTTACCTGCCAAATACTCATTGATCTTAGCCAATCTTCCTCCGAGCAACGGCTCCATAATAATTGCTTGAATACCTTTTTTCTCAAGTTCGCTATAAAGATATTCAGCATCGGTATTGCCGGAATTCATCTGCTTGGCATACTTCCAATCCACATAATTGAGTTCTATCTGAACAAAATCCCACTTAATATCCTGCTTCAACAGATAATCGAAGACTTCTACATCACCATGATACGAAAAGCCAAGATTGCGGATACGTCCTTCTTTTCGTTCATTCAACAAAAAATCCAGCATACCATTATTAATAAAGCGCGCTCTGAAACTATCCATACCACCCATACCAATAGCATGCAACAGATAATAATCTATATAATCAATCTGCAATCTCTTTTTGGATGCATTATACATAGCTAAAGAAGCCTCTTTGCTTTGGTCTTGAGGCGCAAAATTGGACATCTTCGTGGCAATACAATATTTATCGCGCGGATATTTATGAATAGCTATGCCCAGCGCTGTCTCCGAAGATCCGTTGCCATAAGCGGGAGCCGTATCATAATAATTCACTCCATGCACCATCGCATAATCTACAAGCTGATTGACCTTTTCCTGATCTATTTGATCTGTACCCTGTTTAGTGGGCCAGCGCATACAACCATATCCCAAGAGAGATACTTTATCACCGGTATGGCGATTTATACGATAAGTTATACTTCCAGTCTTATCACCGACAGACCGTACATTTCTACCATTCAATTTATCCTCTTCGTCCATAGTCGTGAAGCTGAGTAATGAACCGGCAGCCGAAAGAGTTGCAGCTGTAGTCAAGGCTCCCAAGCCAAGCTTTTTCAAAAAGATCCTACGATCAATCATCTTCCTTTTAGACATATTTATACGAATTTATCTGTTATTGCTTACAAAAATAGAATTTTTATATTAATAATCAGTATATATACCAATAAAATATTTGTGATGATTGACCTTAATGACATTCATTTAGACTTCATAAAAACATGAAGTATTCAGACTAGTGTTTCGCAAAAAAAAGTTTCAAAACTCTATCCGTCATATTATCTTATTGGTTATGAACGATATATACAGATTCGGCTTGTTTATGGGACCTCAAAAAGGTATTATCTTGCTTATTGTTAGAGTATTATGAAACGTGGCTCGCCCACGTCGTATATCAACCGATTAAGTCATGACTCGGTATCTATGGTGTATACACCGTATAGAAACTCCCTTACTTAGTGCCCATGCGTGGAAATGGTACGGTTCTTCTTTTCTGCGAGAAGGTATTTTGTACACATCTTATTGAATCAGGATTGTCGTATTGAAGCCATTTCTGTTGACTCATTCAGGTTTTGTCGTTCCACATATGTGATTCGATCAACTCACATATGTGAGTCGATCGTTCCATATATGTGAGTTGATCGAATCACATATGTGGAACGACATTCTTCTCAGAACAAAACATAAAATCTGCCTGATGTGAACCAATTTTCATCAGTATGTTTCATAGATTTCACCCTTTTGAAGACGATCACGAGATTCATTGATTCCAAGCAAAAAGACATTTATCGTCTGTTCATACCGATAGACACAGAAGCCTCAAAGCCCTTTCAGACCAATAGATGGCGCTCAAAGCGGTATGAGCAAATGAGATTATTTAATTATTTTTCTCTATTTATTATAAATAAAAGAATTATATTTGTGCCAGAATAACATTTCCATATAATAATGGGACTTGCTCAACTGATTAAAGTATACCATGAAATCTATTTAACTATAATATATGACAACGAATCATGCAATTACTTCTCGTATTCAACAGGCGACCGAAGTCGATGTCGATTTGTGTTATCAATGTGGCAAATGCACTGCAGGTTGTGTACTTGCCGACGACATGGAATTTCCTTCATCGTATCTCATTCGATTGTTACAAACGAATAAAGAAGTAAATTATAATAAAGTACTACAGTCCAACACGATATGGTTGTGTTTGAACTGCGAAAATTGTATCGGCAGATGTCCTAAAGAAGTGGATATTCCCCGACTAATGGATTATCTACGGGCCGAGTCTATTAAAAGAAAATGTGTCTCGCCTAAGGCAAAATCAATATTGTCTTTTCACAAGTCTTTTTTGAATAGCATACGTTATACCGGTAAGTTGAATGAGATCAATCTGATCGCCGAATTCAAACTTCGCACCATGCGTCTATGGCAAGATGTAAAGTTGGTACCCTCAATGCTCGTCAAAGGGAAGCTCAAATTTCTACCTGAAACGGTAAAAAATAGAAAGAACATTATTCGCATTTTTAATAGAACCATCAAAAACTCTAAATAATCAGCACTGTATGAAATTAGGTTTTTATCCGGGATGTTCATTACAGGGAACATCTCGAGAATATAACGAATCGGTAAAGGCATTGGCTCCATTTTTTGATATAGAACTAGTAGATATTGAAGATTGGAATTGTTGTGGCGCTACGGCTGCCCATTCCGTCAACAAAGATTTGTCATTGGCTCTTCCAGCCCGAATATTGGCTCTTGCGGAAAAACAAGGGTTGAAAGAAATTGTTGTGCCATGCGCATCATGCTTTAATCGTCTGTCGGTGACACAATATGAACTGGCACAAGACAAAGAACTCAAGAAAAAAATAACAGATACGATCGATATGCCATACGAGGGAACTGTTAAGATACTCAACGTGGTACAATTTATCGACCAATACATAAAAGAGAAGCTTACTGAAAAAATAGTAAAGCCTTTCAATTATAAAGTAGCCTGCTACTACGGATGTCTATTAGTACGTCCTCACAAAATATTAAAATTCGACAGAGTAGAAGACCCTACTTCTATGGACGAATTAATGAATATGATAGGTGCAAGCCCTATTGAATGGGGATTTAAGACTGAATGTTGCGGAGCCGGATTGTCAATTTCGCGCACGGATTTGGTAGCAAAGTTATCTGGCAATATTGTAAAGGATGCTGCAGATCGTGGAGCAGAAAGCATTATCGTAGCTTGTCCCATGTGTCATTCCAATTTGGATATGCGTCGTTCAGAGATTAATAAATATTTAAAAGAAGATATGACGGTCCCAGTAATATACCTTACCCAAGCTATTGGATTGGCTATCGGAGCTGATCCATCCAAACTAGGTTTGCAACGTCACTTCGTCAAAGTAACTACCCTCTAAAAAAGCATCACAAACATGTCAAGAATAGGAGTTTTTATTTGTCATTGCGGTGAAAACATCAGTGCAACAGTAGACTGTGAACGCGTGGCACAAGAGACAGGCAAATTGGAAGGTGTAGAATTTGCAACTGATTACAAATATATGTGTTCCGACCCGGGACAAACGCTTATAAAAAATGCAATCAAAGAGCATCATCTCGATGGAGTTGTAGTAGGATCATGCTCTCCACGTATGCACGAAGCTACATTTCGTAAGACGTGTGCCGAGGCAGGACTTAATCCTTATATGTGCGAAATAGCCAACCTCAGAGAACATGTATCTTGGGTACATGAAAAAGGTGAAGCTACTACCCGAAAAGCAATCCAAATTGTAACGGGATTAGTATCGAAAGTACAACGAAACAAACCGCTTAATACAATTAAAGTACCTGTAACAAAGTGTGCGTTGGTCATCGGAGGAGGTATTGCAGGTATTCAAAGTGCACTTGATATAGCCAATTGTGGTCAGAAAGTCATCATGATAGAAAAGAGTCCTTCTATTGGTGGACACATGTCGCAGTTATCAGAGACGTTCCCTACTCTCGACTGTTCACAATGCATCCTTACCCCCAGAATGGTAGAAGTAGCGCAACATCCAAATATTACCTTATACACTTATGCCGAACTCGAAAAGCTGGAAGGCTTCGTAGGCAATTTCAAAGCGACTATCAGGCTGAAGGCAAAAAGTATAGACTATTCCAAATGTACTGGTTGCGGGCTTTGTACAACAAAATGTCCCAACAAAAAGATACCAAGCGAATTCAATGAAGGATTGGGTATGCGCACTGCCATATATGTACCCTTCCCTCAGGCTGTACCCAATAAGCCGGTTATAGATAAAGAACATTGTTTGTACTATCAAAAAGGTAAATGCAAGATATGTTCTAAATCTTGCCCTACCGGAGCAATAGAGTACGATAAACCCGATGAATCAATGACGATAGAAGTTGGTGCAGTAGTTGTAACTACAGGATTCAACGTACTGAAAACAGACTTCTTTCCCGAGTACGGCTATGGCAAATACAAAGATGTTATCACAGGACTACAATTTGAGCGTCTTGCTTCTGCCTCCGGTCCTACCCTTGGAGAAATACGTCGTCCTTCGGATGGAAAGATTCCTCAAAAGGTTGTATTTATAGCATGCTGTGGGTCGCGCGATCCGGCCAAAGGTATACCTTATTGCTCAAAGATCTGTTGTATGTACACGGCCAAACACGCCATGCTCTATCAGCATAAAGTACATGATGGAAATTCAACCGTATTCTATATGGATATACGTGCTGCTGGCAAAAACTACGAAGAGTTTGTCAGACGTGCCGTTGAAGAAGACCACGTAAACTATGTACGTGGGCGTGTGGCTCGAGTTTATGAAAAAGACGGAAAACTTATTGTGAAAGGTGTAGATACATTACTTGGTGCCGAACCTGTAGAAATAGAAGCAGATATGGTAGTCCTCGCCACAGCAGGCGTTGCCAGCAAGGGAGCCGAAGAACTGGCACAGAAAATGCACATTTCATACGACCCTTACCACTTCTTTGCAGAGGCTCATCCCAAATTGAAACCGGTAGAAACAAACACAGCAGGCATATTCCTTGCCGGCGCTTGCCAAGCTCCAAAGGACATTCCAGAAACGGTAGCTGCCGCTTCGGGTGCCGCAGTAAAAGTTGTGTCACTTCTCTCGCAAGAAAATTTAGTAAGAGAACCTGTAGTAGCAGTTGTCAATCGTTGTGCTCCTCCACTATTCAGCACCTGTGTAGGATGTTTCATGTGCGAAACAATATGCCCTTACCATGCTATTGAACATGAAGAAATAAAAGACAGAAGAACGGGAGCAATTATCAAAACGATTGCCAAAATCAATCCGGGACTTTGCCAAGGTTGTGGCACTTGTGTTTCATTCTGCCGCTCCAAATCGATAGACCTCGAAGGATACACCAACGAAGAAATGTATACCGAAGTAATGGCACTGTTGAATCATTAATCAGAAAGTATGATGGAAGAATCTAATAATAATTTTGAACCGCGTATCATTGCCTTTGTCTGCAACTGGTGTACTTATGCCGGAGCCGATTTAACTGGAACAAGCCGCATAAAGTATGCGACGAATGTAGAAATAGTACGTTTTCCGTGTACTGGTCGAATAGACTTTATGTTGCTCTTGAAAGCTTTTGCCGGTGGAGCCGACGGTATTATTGTATCTGGCTGTCACCCTAACGACTGCCATTACACAAGTGGTAATTTCCATGCACGCCGCCGATGGATTGTATTTCGCAATATGCTCAATTTCTTAGGTATCGACGTACGCCGTATTCGCTTCTCTTGGGTATCTGCTGCCGAGGGTGCCAAATGGGCGGATGTAGTGAACGATACTGTGAAAGAGATTAGAGAACTAGGTCCGTATACTGAATATAAAAAAGTAGCGAACTATTTAGACGAGGAGGCTGATAGTCATGAATAAATTACAAGAAAAAGCGACCGACCTTCTTAAAGAAGGTATCGTGAAACTCATCATAGGATTCGAACAGGGCAATAATAAAGTACGCCCTTTGTTCTGCGAAAAGCCCGAAGATACGGAAAGGCTGATATATAGTGATGATTGTAGCACGAATAATGCCGTCTATCTAACCAAAAAAGAATTGACCGGTGACGACAAAATTGCCATTATCGCAACACACAAAGAGGTAGCGAGTATCATACAGCTGAACAAAGAAAACCAAATCAAAAAAGAGAACCTCATCGTACTAACTGTAGGCAAAGACGGAGACGTAACAGAGCTGGCCTCTTTTGAAGAGATGGAAAAGTTTTGCACAGAAAACACCCCCACAACCGATCCCGTAGTGACAGCTATAGTGGAAAAGATAGACAAAATGAGCAGCGAAGAACGCTGGGCCTATTGGAAATCCGAATTAGACAAATGTATTCGTTGCTATGCTTGTAGAGCCGCTTGCCCATTGTGTTATTGCAACCGCTGCATCAGCGAGGTGAATTGTCCCCAATGGCTAGATCCCTGGAAGTCGACATTAAGCAATATTGAATGGCAAATCAATCGTGTGATGCATATGTCGGGACGCTGCACCGGTTGCGGCGCTTGTGCCAAAGCCTGTCCATTAGAATTACCGATAGGAATCCTTACACAAAAGATGTCAACAGATATCAAAGAAATGTTGGGAGAAGGAGAAGGCGGCAATGTGCTGTCTACTTTCAATCCGAGCGACAAAGAGAACTTTATTCATTGATAGAGGTTATGAAAAAATATATTATCAAAACAGAGCAGATAGATACATGGCTAAAGCGAATTATTGAATCTGTGCCTCGCGTTTTAGCACCTGTATCATCGGGAACAAAAACAGAATTCAGAAGAATAAAATCTCCCGAAGAGGTAGATAATAAGAGTCTCACAACTACCGTTTCGGCCAAAGCGGCCGCTTTCCCTCCAGTAGAGACTTTATTTAAATATCAAAAAAGTGGAAAAGACACTACCCTGACAGAAGATTCTTTCGACAAATATCCGGAAACCGTTTTATGGCATGCACGTTCATGCGATGCAATGGGATTCTCCCCTCTTTCGGCTATTTTTGATTGGGACTACAAAGACAACATCTATGACGAGCGACGCAACAAACTTACAATTGTTACTTTTGCCTGTAGCCAAAGTGATGAGTGTTGTTTCTGCACTTCGGTTGGTGGAGGTCCCGGCAATACGGAAGGCAGTGATATACAACTAACAATGTTGAACGCAACCGATGCTTTAGTAGAAGTTATGACAGAAAAAGGTGAAAAGCTGGTAACACTATCATCCGATATTTTCCAACCGCTATCAGAAGAGGTTGAGAAAGAATCGGTATTGGCCAAGATACCAGTTCGGTTTACTAAAGAAGAAATCAAAGAGCATGTATCAAATGCTTTCGACAGTCCGGTATGGAAACGCCAGTCGGCACGCTGTCTAGGTTGTGGTGCCTGTGCATTCGTATGCCCCACATGCGCTTGTTTTGATATTCAGGAAGATGCCCATGGCAGTCACGGCAGACGTTTACGCTGTTGGGACGCTTGCGGATTTTCTCTTTTCACGCAGCATACATCAGGCTACAATCCTCGTCCTACCCAAGCCACTCGGTGGAGACAACGAATTTTGCACAAATTTTCTTATATGCCCGAACGGCTTGGCGTATATGGCTGTACCGGCTGCGGCCGTTGTTCAAGAGCTTGTCCCGTCGATATGAATTTACAAGAACATTTAATCTCCATAGCCAACTCAAATCATGAATGAGAATATTTATTTACCACATATCATGGTAATCGATAAAATTACCGCTGAAGCTCCTGGAGTAAAGACTTTCCGCCTTAAATTTCAAAACGAAGAAGAAGGAAAAGCTTTTCAATTTCGAGCAGGCAACTTCGCCGAATACTCGGCTTTTGGCGAAGGCGAGTGTACTTTTTGTATTGCTTCCGCTCCGACAAGAAAAGATTACGTAGAATGCACTTTTCGCCATGCAGGACGTGTGACTTCCGGCCTTAACCGCCTTGAAGAAGGTCAGACGATGGGATTTCGTGGTCCATTTGGCAATTCATTCCCCATAGAAGAATGGAAAGGTAAAAATATACTTTTTGTAGCCGGAGGTATTGCACTGCCCCCTATGCGTTGCGTGATAGACAATGTACTTGACTTGCGAGATCAATTCGGCGATGTGACTATTGTTTATGGAGCCAAATCTGTGGCAGACCTTGTATACAAGGAAGAGCTTGAAGAATGGAACCAACGTTCGGATGTCAAACTTGTAACCACAGTCGATCCCGGTGGTGAGACACCCGATTGGAAAGGAGAAGTTGGCTTTGTACCTAATGTATTGGATAGTGTAGCCCCAAATAGCGAGAATACCATAGCTGTTGTATGCGGCCCTCCTATCATGATAAAGTTCACATTCCCCGTACTCGAGAAGCATGGATTTAAAGATGAAAATGTTTACACAACACTCGAAAATAGAATGAAGTGCGGTGTAGGAAAATGCGGTCGCTGCAATGTTGGCAAAATGTATGTTTGCAAAGACGGCCCGGTCTTTTCTAAAGTGCAACTCAACGATATGGTACCCGAATTCTAATATCATAGAAAGCCCCGATTACAAAACGAGGTGCGATATTGTCGCACCTCGTTTTGTTTTCACGGTATCTTTTAATCTATTATCCTTTCTAATCAACATTTATTCTCCAATAAAAATTTGCGAACAAAAGATCGAGCTTCCATCTCCTGAAAGTCTACTCCTTTTACTTCCTTCCTCTTATAATATTCCACCGAAAACATATTAAAAAAATAATTTATTCAATAGGAATATTTATTAACAAAACAATATTGGTTAATTGATTTTTTATACTTAATATTGTAAAAACATATAAACCTTTTTATTATGAAAACAATAATAATGAAAAACTTAATTTTACCCTTTTGTATTCTCTTCGGTTCATTACTTAGTATGAATTCTTATGCCCAAGCGGTTTATCACCCTTCAGCAGATGCAAAGCAGAATATATTGTATATTGTGAAGCAATCTAAAGATAATAAAAAAATTATCTCTTTCCATTTAGAGGATATACGAATAGACATTGCAAATGTAATAAATATAAATATTATACCAAAAGATTCTATCGCTTCAAAATATCTTAACATGGGTGCTGAGACGATTTGTGAAATGACTCTAGATCCATATACTGTATTGATAAATTATAAAGATCTTCTGAGCAAAAGACATATACCTGTTGCAAAAAGAAAATTACCAGTGTATTTTAACCAGACTCTTGTTGACTCAAAAAGGGATCTATGGCTCAATGAAAAAGATATAAAAAAAATCGTGATAGAGAATTCTAAAATAGTAATTACAAGCAAGAAATAGCAACAATTCTTATAAATTATAATTTCAGAGGAGGTGTGTCGAAATGACGTCTCCTCCCTCATTTTGTTGCATTAAAGTTTATACCGATCATACAATCTCAGCTCCCCATACAAAAAGTAAAAAAAGAGATAACGATAGGATGTACAAACAAATCCCTTATAGATAAGGGACATACTACAGATGACAAAACAAGACCAACAAAAGAGTATAATTACCAATTTCTTTTCTCACTATTTTGAGAGCAGCAGAAAGTTGATTTCTTACCGATTGGTCGGAAATTGAAAGCGAAGCTGCTATTTCGGATATAGAAATATTCTCTTCTTTATTCATTTCGAATATCTGCCGCTGGCGAGGTGGCAATTTCTCTTTCGCCTTTTTAAGTTTCTCTAGAAATTTATCGAAATCGATATGTTCTTCATTATAAGGTTCGGTAGAGAGATTTTCGCTATTACAATAGTTCATATAATCTTCCATCAATGGATGTTCCAGTTTGCATCGCCATTCTTTTAATATAAGATGATACGATATGGTAAATAAATATGATTTAAATGAATATCCGGTACGAAGGTTCTCCCTGTTAGACCATATTTTCACAAAGCTCTCCTGAACAATATCCTGTGTCGCATCTTCCGATTTCACGAGCGAAAAAACAAATCGATAAAGTTGAGAAACCCATCTATTATAAAGTTGCGAGAAACTTTCATAGGCCCCCCTTCTAACTCCCTCTATCAATATTTTTTCATCTATATTATTCATCTATCGGCATTCGCACCTACAAATTTATATATTTTTTCATTGTAGTCCCGTAAAAATAGAAAAGAATTACCAAAAAAGGACAATATCTTATACCGTAACACACGATCAATTTGACAGACGCACTCCTATTACTTACATCATAGACCTCTCCCTGTTAAAACAAATGAGGCATACCGAAAAAAAAAGAGGGCGTTATCACAACGACCTCCTCCATTTAAATTAAGAGAGAGAAATATTCAATTTATTTATTTACCAAATATTGAGTGAAATAATCACGTTTTTTCTTTTCGAAATACGATTGATAAGCGGGATCGTAATGATGAGATTGCCCAGGCAGTACCAACATATCAAAATCTTTGTTATCCAAAATCAACTCATTCACGAGACGTAAAGTTTGAGCGGGATGTACATTTTGATCAGACTCTCCTGTCACCAACAGCAATTTTCCTTTCAAATTCTTAGCCAGTTCTTGATTTGTCTTTACAGTGAAATGATTATCTTCCCCTATTCCTTGATAGGTTTCGCCCCAAGTTCGATTATAAATAGTATTATCGTGATTGCCCGAAGAAGCGACTCCTACTTTATAAAAATCTGGATAAGTACACATTGCACTTACAGCCATTGCAGCCCCACCAGAGTGCCCAAAAATACCTACTCGACTAATGTCTATGAAAGGATATTTCTTAGCAAGCTGCTCTAGACCGCACTTATCATCGGCAAGAGCATAATCTCTGAGATTTCCATAACAATAGGTAGCATACTTTTTATCGCGATATGGAGAGCCACCTCGATGTCCCATGCACACAACAATTATACCACGTTGTGCCAATGCCGTATTATTATAACGATCAAATACGGTAAAATCAGTCCACACCGTTTCCGTAAAAGGCCCCGGATAAACTTGAGACACGACAGGATACTTTTTATTAGGATCAAAATCGTACGGTTTCCACATGATGCCATAGAGGTTGGTGATACCATCTGCTGCTTTTACTGTAAACTGTTCGGGATACTTCCAGCCATAAGACAATAGTTTAGACACATCAATATGCTCTATCGTTGAAAGCAGTTTGCCGTCCATAGAGCGTACACAGACTTGAGGAATTGTATCGATTCTGGAATAATTGTCTACAAATAAATCTATAGTTGGATTTATAGACACATTATGAGAGGCATTTTCGGGAGTGAGACACTTCAAATGCTTCCCATTAAAATCAACTCCATAAAGAAAAGCATAATTCGGATTAATTCCTTTCTCACGTCCATAACCATATAAATACAAACGGTGGTTTTGATTATCTACTTTCAGAACACGACCAGCTGTCCATGCGCCAGAGGTGACAGGATTAAGTAACTTTCCCGTAGCGGAATAGTGATAAATGTGTCCCCATCCGGTACGATCGGACCACACAAAAATATCATTTCCCTTATTTTCTACTTGGATTCGAAACAGTTCTTCATTTAGATAAGGTTTACCTATTTCGCTAACAATTGTTTTCACCTCCCCTGTATTTGCATCAGCCATACAAAGTTCCGCTTCATCCCGAGTGCGTTTCGATCTTAAGAAATAGACCTTGTCCGCTACATCCTTCACTTTTAATATCTCCAATTGTTGCCAACGCCATTTACTTACATTTATTTTTGAGATCACCCCTTTTTGAACGTCACCAATAAACAATTCCTGCATAGCAACTACGGTATCGCCTGGCAGTTCATACTTATAAGTAGAAACTATCGGTTCAGGATATCCCATTGAATGAAGGACAGATAATGTTCTTACATTACGTGAATCATTGCGAATAATATAATAACGATTAGCCGAAAGCCATTCTATATCAGCTAACACATACTCATAATCTTTATCTCCATCAAAAGTTAACTGTTTGCGCTGATGGGTAGACATATCTTCTTGCCATAAATTATAATTCTCGACCGTTATTTTATATTTTGACTCGGGGGACATCCCGTATTCCACCATAGAATATTGCTTTGGAGATGATGGGACTAAAACACGAGAAGAATCATTGTATATATATATTTTATTCTTTATTGAAACCTTTGCTAATAAGCTTTCCCCATCAAATTCTGGGCTATAAGTAATCAGTGGATCAAATTCTTCATTAGGATATATTGTCTGTGCCAAACTATCTACTACATGTTCATTGTATAATTCGTACTTTCCCTTTTGAGCATCATAAGCATAATAATGAGTTTTATCATTACTATCTTCGAACCAATACCAAAATATTTTTTTGTTAGGGTGGAAAAAAGGAACAATAGTCGTCGAGCCGATCTTTGTCTGCAAATTAGGTACATCATATTTTTCACCCTCATAAGCTTCTTCAGGTTTTAAGAGAGATTTCAGATAATTGTACAAATTCGACTTTTTACCACTACGAACTATTTTTATGGCCAATTCGTGTAACAATGTGCCATTATATGGCAATACACTATCAAGAGCCCCAAATAAGATCTGCTGGTTCTCAGTATCAAAGTCTGGAATTTTCTCACATAACAATTGACGTGCAGTAACAGTATCTTTCAAACATAAAGCCTTACATATATCCATCATCGTCAGATAATCCTGCTGATAAGGCATGGTCGAAATACTTGTCATACGCTGAGCATAATAGTCGAAATCAGCAGGGTCTGGTTTAAAATCCACAAAATACCAACCTCTGAGAACACTTTCTGTAATATCGCGATACAGTGTTCCTATTTGATTATAGACCGTATTTTCGCCGATAGGCTTCAAGAAGTCCGACCAATGTTCCAATAAATAATTAGAATCAAAGGCTTTTGTTCCTATTAAATAATGGTCGCTGTAAAGGAACCAATTTTCGGGTAACGAGCGCCGCTCCACGGGCAATTTCTCGATATACTGTTTTGCTAAATCCTTTGCATCTTTCAATTCGAACATCTTTATCTTCAGTTTTATATACTCTTGCATAAAGGCATCAGTATATTTTCCAGAAGCATACGTTTTGTTCATGCTTAGAAAGCGATTTTTGGGATCCACTCCACTTCTTATTTGTGCCATAAATTTATCGGCTGGTTGCCCGCCTACAAATTTATATATTTCCTTGCCGGTGCCATCAAGCAACAAAAAAGTTGGATAGGCACCCACTTTATAGACAGCAGCACATTTCTTTCCGTCTTCCGAAAGCATATCGAGCTTAAGGCTCACAAATGTTTTATTAAAGAAGTCGGCCACACTGTCTGTCTTAAATACGGTAGCAGCCATTACTTTGCATGGACCGCAGAAGTCGGTATAACAATCAACAAACAATATTTTATTTTGTGCCGTCGCCTTTTTCAGTGCTTCTTGTAATGTGGTATGTTCAAAAGCTATTTCGCGATGTTGAGCCTTTAAAGAGCAGCATAAAGATAGGAAAAGAGCACAAAGCACAAAGCAACGCCTCTTTATTTTCCTCATTTCTCCCATATTCTTATTTATTAAAATAGTCCTTATTCATCCTTATTACCATTAGAGCATAATTGGCTCTTGTCTTCTCGTCGGTATGAGTTTTACTTAAATTGATTACTTTATTGGCCGTTTCTATAAAATAATTATGAAGTACTGTAATCGCTTCATTAGATAGTCCTCCGGATAGATTGTTGGTTGCTACCTCAGATACCAAATTATTAATAAAGGTCGATTGCAAAGCTTGTTTATATGAAGATGCAGGCTTGGTATCGCTGAAATTTTCGAAGATAACTCTATCCAAATAAGCGAACAAATCTTTTGTAGTAAAGGCATTACTACCCGATTGATTTTCGCTATCAATTAATATCTGAATCACATTTTTATCCATGTAATGTTTGTAAAGAGCGATAGCCAATCCCTTCATCATATCGTTGAAATCATATCCCGTAGCCTGCTTAAGCTCTTTTTTCATCACCCACTGCGGTGCGTTAGTATAAATCTGATTTTCCAAATATTGCAATGCCTCTACTTGTTGGTTACGTGGCACATAAGTTGTAGACGTTTCATTTACTCCTTGAATAATAGGATGATTCATACGTCCCCCGACCAATGAATTTATCTGAGTAAGATAAGACTGATAAAGAACTAACGACCTCATCGTAAGATCTGCTACGGTGCTCCATTTGTTTTGATCGGCAGGCAGACGATTGACACGGTTATTCAAATCGGCATATACTTTTTTGATATTGTCAATACCCGAGATGGCAGATTCCATGGTATTATTCGACAAATATCCATTCTGTGCATACGGACTCAATTTATCTTCTGCCGTATAAAAAGAAGATTTCAGAGATGGAATAGAAGCTCCCTTACCATAAGCGTATTTAATAGCGTCCCAATCGTATATGGATACACGCGGTAACAAATTCGCAGGAGTGACACCCTCCTGACGAAGAGCCATAAAATTAAAAGTAACTCCACTCGTGATTGACGCTGTAGTACCATATTGCTGAAGCCAGTTGTTAGAACGCAATTGTTCGGGAGTAAATACCGTATAGCCCGATTTATTTGATTTCAGTCCCAAAACTCCACCGAATGCCGAAGCTATTTGTGCAGTAAACACATCCTTTCGAACTTCCAAACTATGAATATCGGACAGAATACGACTATCTACATCACCGCATTGTAGAAAATAAACAGGCAACAGATCATCGGCAGCAAAATCCATGAGATTGATACGAGCAGTAAGAATCTCACCTGATACAGGATCGTATATTTTATCCGGACGTATTTCTGAACCCGAATTCCCCCAACTGAAAAGAATATGACGATAACACAAAGAAGCATCATTATCGTCCGAGCTAAAACGGAACACATCCTTCCAACCGGCTTTCAGAAAAGCATCTTCCCATTGTTTAACAGCTTTATGAATACATTCAACAAAAGGCTTTGGAGTAATAGGATCAATATAAATGCATATTTGTTCTTCAGGGCGAATGCTCAAGCCTTTACGTTGGCGATTCAGATTACTTTTAGATGCAGTAAGCAACCAACGCAAAATATATTCTTTCTTACGAGCAAGATATTGCTTGGTATCGTATTCGGTACGACTTATGGTCTCGAAGCCAAAAGCTGGTTGTGCTTCTTTCAGAGTGAATCGATGCTCCGACAATTGCTGAAAGACGAACTCTAATCCGAAAGTATAGGCCACATCAGCTTTCCTTCCATCCTGAGAAATTACAACATTGTCTATCTGGCTACGCGTAACTTGAAAGGCGACTCCTTGCGGTATCATACGCACACCATCGATACTCGATAAAGTAGGATCGGGGTGCGACAGGCTACTATTAGAGCTAACACTGAACAACCCATTTGCCATATCCAAATCTTTGGTCATCTCTATGATATACGATCCCGAAGGACCCATAGTAACCAAGGGATAAGAACTTTCAATGGGACGCATACTCGATTTGATGATTGAACTCATCATACAAAGATCAGTCGAATCGGAAGGTACATCCATTGCATAATGACGCATCAGATACAGACTATTCCCTTTCCCTTTCGAAAAACTTATTACCCCACTGGCATCAGATACATATCCCGAAGGGCCTTTGACAACTTGCGCTGTAATCAGTATATCTTTATCCAAACCATTCTTAGGTATTTCTAAGAAATATTTATTCTCCAGTTTGTAAACCGTATAAAATCCTTTATATACTACCATTCCCTTTTGCGAAGAAAAACGAGTATAAGTTGTAGAGAGGCTATCCCCTTTTGCGTTTCTGGCTCCTGTAGGAAGAGACAAGAGAAGTGAAACAAATAACAATACTAATATATGCGTTGATTTCATTTGTACGAAATTAATTATTATCAATTAAAGATTTATTCTTTTCATTTTCCCATAGGATAATAAAACGGTAAAGCGATTTATAGTGGATGGCGGTAAGTTCATCTTTTACTGCGTGACTCGCATCCATGGCTCTTTTTTTAATACGCGACATAATGTCCTTATATACTAATGACACCCCATTAGAAAGATTTACTTGATTTTCTGTATTAACAGTAAGTTGTTCTACAAAAGCTTTCTGAATAGCTTTTTGATAAAGAGACAAAGGCTGCTGTATACTAACATTACAAAATGCATAAGAATAAATCTTATCGGCAAATTCTTCGAAAGAGAAAGCATTTGGGTCGAGTTGCTTTTCTTTCAACAAAGCAGAGTACTTTACCACAATCTTTCCCATATTAAAAATCATTGGTTCAAGTATATCGGTATTGACAAAATGTGTCTTGTCCATTATTCTTTTAGGAAACAACCATTTCTGATCACGGAAGAAATATTTATCCAGAAAATCAAGAGCAGCTTCTTGTTTATCGCGCGGAACAGACTTGTATACAATTAACGATTCATTTCTTTCAGGATTATCGGCATAATGTCCCGCAATGATAGAAAGTACATGCCCAATATAATTCATATACTGATTATGAACGGATAGGTAACGTTTACGCAAAACAAGAAAGTTCGAATCATTTTTAGGATTCCATTCTTCCAAATGACTCATAATGCGTTTTAGATTTTCTATACCATACGTATTGGCCTTTACATCATCGTCACTACTGTCTTCGGATTGTACCCTCGGATCTCCCAGTGTCGATTCTTCTAAATAAAGTAAACGACGATCTTTGCGCTTCTTGTCCACCCAACGGCTTAAACTGTCGGTTTGCTGCACAATATTCATATTGTCAGGCAACAACCGATAGGCCCATTCAATCGCAAAATTATCGTATGCACCGATACGAGGCCGAAGATCGGCAGGAGTAAGTTTATCTCCAGGCTGAGCAATATAATTAAAACGTTGATAATCCATAATTGATGTTCCCAATCCATTCTTTCGAATAAATTCGGCACAGCGAAGACTATCAGTAGGATAAGCCGTACTACCTACAAAATTGTGTCGTAAGCCTAAGGTATGCCCTACTTCATGAGTTAACACGGTACCTACCAATTCGCCCATCAAATCTTGCGGAAGAGGATATTCGTGTGCGCGTTTGTCTACAGTGCTACACATGACAAAATACCAACGTTCCAATAAACTTAGTACGGAGTGATAGAGAGCAATATGCGAAGCCATGATTTCACCCGAGCGAGGATCGACAATCATCGGACCATAAGCATTGGGAATGGGCGATGCCTTGTAAGATACCAATGAATAACGAGCATCACCCTCATTATACAATGAATCGGCAGGAGCCAATTCGGCATGTATAGCATTTTTAAATCCTGCTTTTTCGAAAGCCGGTTGCCATATATTTACAGCTTTAATTAAATATGGAACTAGAAAAGAAGGGGTAGCACGATCAATATAGAAAACAATTGGCTTGGCCGGTTCAACCAGCTCCCCACGTTTATATCGCTCCATATCTTCGGGCTTGGGTTCCAAACGCCAATGAGCTGCTATAGAAGTACGCACTTGCAACTGATCGTTGTTAAGTGGAATACCATTGAGGGGATAAGCAAAATATCCTACACGATCGTCAACTATTCGGGGTGACATCGGTGTCTGCGGCAATAGCAACCAAGATGCGCTTATTTCCCAGCGCGAACTGGGATAGTCGCTTTTAGTATCTTGAAGTTGATAACTCCGATATGACTGGAAATTAACGTTCGTAGGAAAAGACTGTACATTAATAATATCTGTTTGATCGGATCGATAACCACCCAGTTTCAACTCGTCGGCAATTCCGCGTAAAGAAAACAGTTGACTATCGCTATTTATTTCTTCAGTAATATCTATCAACGACGAAGTTGCCGATGTAGCTATAATAGGGAAAGATAGTAATACGGAGGGAATATCCTTCTTAAAATAAGACGAATACATATAAGTACTGTCGGTCTGATATGCGATTTGTGGAGTTACAATTTCTATTTTATTTCCTTTTTTCAGCATCCGAATCATTGTATCAAATACTGAATCACCCCCATATCCGAAACGCATTTCCGGTTTTCGTTCTTTTCGTGCCGATCCCTTTAAAATAGTAATAGTAACCAAGATATCACGCTGAAGCTTGTCGTCAGGAACTTCCATATAGTATTTTCCATCTTGTTGATAGATATTGACAAAGCCCGCGGACTTGTATGAAGAACTTTTTATAAAAGAACTAATCACTTCTGTTTTGCTAGCGGATAGCGTATCGGAAGAGTTGTTGGTTGCTTGAATATGCTGCGCATAAAAAGCGCAGCATAAAAATATCCATATATATCGCATGTTTAGTTATTTAAATTATTTCCGATTTGTTGTAAATCTATATTATAATTTTGAATGTAATAATTGCGTACCATGTCATATCGTTTTTTCAAAAGGCCATTGGTATCTTTGGCCGGAGTCAGAATTCCTTCCCAAGAAGCTTCAGAGGTATCCCAATCGCTAATATCCGCTGGAACAGTATTGAGGAATGTTTCGGAGTGACATATCATCATGAGCATGAAATAGCCCCAATCTTGAATAGGTGTAGCAGTATCACTCGGGGGCAAGGCACCTAAATCCCATAGCTGACTATTCGAATATAGATTTGCAAGCTTTCTATAGTCAACGACACTACTGAATTCAGCTGGCATAGCAACCGCTTCTCTATCCACAATATTTTGAATAAATACTCGATTCAATTTATCTTTAAGCGTCCGTTTATCGTCGGCAGTCAACTGAGCGCTTGTCGTTCCATCGCCATAACCCACACATATATTATAATAATTATACCATGCTCCGATCTTAAATCCAATATATGATGCAGGCCACGTAGACCAGTCCTCAGTGATGGAATCGACTTCTGCACAGAGCAATATTTTAGCAGGCAGATTTGCTTTCAAGAACGCATCGTTATAAGAATCGAACCAGAGTTCTTTGATCAGCGAAAGCTGCTGCTTGACATTAGCGGGATCGGTAGGAAGGACAGAAAAGCCACGCTCCCCTGATTTTATACCAGTTATTCCGTTTTGCCATCCGGATGGCGTCCAATAAGCCTCCTTGTTTTGAAATTTATATAAAATATAGACACCGTATTTTTTGTAATAATCGACAATCGTTTGATCGTAGTCACTATTTCCTTGTGGTAATTTATAAGTCAACGCATCGCCCGATGGGGTCAGTTCATCTTCCGAATAACCACAAGCCGACATTGCACAGAGCAATATAATCATTGCCGCGCAATAGCTTATTTTGTTGTATATCGTTTTCATTGTTTAATCATTATCTAGGGTTTTGATCTAATTTATTATTTCTATCAATAGCATCGTAAGGTATAGGTAGAGCATATAACAAAGAATTTGACTCTAAAGTATAATCTTTACCATTACCGTTAGTATCAATATAATGGTGCGACACAGATAATCCCAAGCGTTTAATATCAGACCAGCGGAATCCTTCTTCTAAACATAGTTCACGTTGGCGTTCTTGCAAACAAAAAGCCAACAAGGCATCCGGATCGGTAATATTGATATTCGTATAAGTTTGACTATCATATCGTGACCTGCGCAAAGTATTCAAATCGTTTAATGCCTTAGTGCATTTAGCCTGATCACCATCTATTTTATATTGCCGGATTAATGCTTCGGCACGATTCAAATAAACTTCGGCCATTCGGATTCCGGAGTCTCCATAATTGGAAGTCAAAGAACCTACTTTAGTAGAATAGAAAGTTCCTCCACCAAAAAAAGAAGCTAATCTTAAATCGTTGGCATCGTACAAACCTTTCAGCGTATTAGAGGTCACATACGGAGGATTTTCTCCACTTGGAGCGAGAGTTTGTACGTAGTAAGTACCATTTTGTGAACTAGGAGATCCATATACCCAAACAACTTCCGGGCTGATATCAATATTATAAATACCTTCATTTCCAAATAGTGATTTAAAAGAGGCTAAGTTCGTGAGTGACGGTCCTTGTGCCATAGCCAAGTCGGCATATTTTACGACGTTTGCCATATCTTCCGTACGCCCCATATAGAGATAAAGTCTGGAGAGTAGAATATTTGCAGCCAACTGATCTACACGGAACGGAGAATCGGCTTTATAATTGTCCTTCAACAAAGAGGCTGATTGCAATAGATCTTTTTCAATCTGAGCATACGTCGCGCGCAGCGTTGATCTGGAGGGAAATTTATCAGACACGTCCATAACCAATTGCAATGAAAGCCCCATAGACGTATCGAGATTAATATTTTTCCCATTATATGGCTGACAATAGATCATGGCTAATTTGAGATAATAAAAAGCACGAAGGAAAAGTACTTGCCCCAGAAGAGCATTTTTTTCAGTATCCGTGCCTGAGACTTTGGGCAAATAATCTTTCACCACGTTGCAACCCATAATTTTCTCATAGATTAATTTCCAAGAATTACTCTCGTCCGGAATGAGATTTACGGCATCGAACATTGTTGGATCAAACGTAAAGATAGGCGTACCAGGCTTGTGTTGAGGTGCATAGGTAACATCCAACAAGCCATTGCATTGTATTTCGTCGGTAAGCAGATTAAGGTATGTACTGGAAGATAACTGATAAGGATAAGCTTCTTTATACATCATCGATTTAATATCAGCGACCGAAGAAGGTTTAATTTCATCTTGACTCGATTCGTCAAAGAAATGGGCACATGAAGTCAAAGACAACAAAGATATCACAAGCCCCAACAAGAATCTATATTGATATTTATTTTTTTCCATTTCTGTTTTTACTTTAGAATGAGACACCAAGACTGAACGAATATGACTTTGTTCGTGGTTGTTGACCTGAAGCCACTTCTGAATCTTGCCCACAGAAGTTTTTGCTGACTATCGAGAAAGGATTAGACATACTTACCGATAGACTGAGAGATTGACATTTCAGTTTTCGTAACAATTGAGTAGGAAAAGAATATGAAAGCGAAATGTTATTGCACTTAAATGAAGAAGCACTAACCACACGAGCTGTAGAATAATTGTACATTTCGTAAAGTGTTGCATAAGAACTACCATTAGGTAGCAGAACTGAGTTTTTAATAACATCAAAGTCTGGCAATCCCGGGAAAACAGCATTGGTCATACCCGGTACCCAACGATAATTCATCTCTGCGGGAAGATTTACAAACTCTGTAGGCAAGATAGACGAAGGATATGCTTCTCTCAAAAAACGTTTTCCACCAACCTGAAGATAGAAATTAGCAGATAGAGAAAACATTTTGTAGCGAAAAGAAGTGGATAAACCACCTGTAAAATCAGGATCAAGCTTACCTACATATTGCATATAGGCAGTCGGATCGCTTTTAGGATCACTTTTACCATCGGTTGTTAAATCGATAATAGGATAACCATTTGTTTGATCAATTCCCTTAGATCTAAAAGCCCATAAAGAATTAGTAGCATACCCTGCTTTATAAAAACTACCACTCACAGCTGTTTTCCAAGACATATTCTGGGTGTTCACAGCTGTTACTTTATTGAAATTTTTCGAAGTATTTAGCGACATATTCCAAGTAAAGTCTTTAGAACGGACAGGAGTAAAAGCGACAGAAAGCTCATAACCGCTATTGGTCATACTGCCACCGTTGACAGGCATATTCTCGACGCCATATTCGCGTGGTAAGAGCAAACTTGTAATCATGTCTTTACCTTTCTTAATATAATAGTCGAAGGAAAGGCTGATCCTATTTTTAAATATGCCCATATCGATACCATAGTTTTGAGAAATGGTTTTCTCCCATCTTAAATTTTCATAAGGCAACTGGCTTATATCTAATAGATAATCTCCGGTATTAACATCGACAGCACCGGCAGAAACACCACCACTAGGAATTTTCAATATCAACGTAGGGCTGTAATTAGTAGCCATATTGCGTTGATAACCAAAACTACCACGGATGCTGACATCTGAGAATATCTGTTGATGAGAGAACCATTTTTCGTTTGCCATATTCCAACGCAAACCACCGGCCCATGCAGGATTAAAGTTTTCGTTGGTGCTGCGTCCAAAACGATTGGATGCATCAAAACGAACACTCAGATTAGCTACATAGCGATTGTCATAAGCATAATTGAGCGTAAAATAAGTTCCCATCGAATTGGTTTTCCGGTCTATAATAGTAGGAAGCGGAGCATCCTTAAGTATGGAGTTTTCCATAGTAGAACCATAGGCGGTAATAGTGAGGGGAACTTGAGCAAACGACTTTCCTCTATCACGCATATAACCATATTGAGTTCCAGTATCGCCGGTATAGTGGGTGCTCGAAGCTTCTATACCAAGCATCATAGTGAGTGCGTGTACTTTATTAAAGACATGATCGTACGAAATCGAATTACGCCAATTCCAAGTATTGGAACGTGTATTACTTGTGATATACTCTCCCCCGACCGGTAAACGAGACGAACGATAAAGCGCATCAGTGGGTTTCACCGTTCCAAACTCGTACATTCTGATTGCAGTAATTAATGCAGAGCGCTCCGTTGCATAAGACTCTCCACTTTGTGAAGATACACTTAGACTAAACAAGCTTTGAAATTTTAATGAGCTAGTAAAATCATAGTTCAAATTGAAACTTGAATTCACTGAGAGTCCTTTATTTTGTAACCCCGTTTGATTGCGTTCATTAATAATATTATATAAAAATCCGGATTCAGAAGACTGATAATACGATAGACTTCCATCATCGTTGTATGCAGGAATAGCTCTATTTGTTTTAAAAGCATAGCTATATGGATCTATTTGAAAGAAGCCGTTAGTAGTAGAATAGGAGCCTGATAAATGGGTTGATAAATGAAATTTCTCAGAAAAATCAAGATTCATGCCCACACTACTATTGTATGATTCGGATTCGTTGCCGATAGCCGTACCTTTAGTAGAGTTGTATCCCAATGATGAATAAAACCGTGCTTTTTCGCTTCCACCAGAAAAACTAAGAGAATGATTGTGACTAATTGGATTACGAAACAACAATTTGAACCAGTCTGTATTAACGGTTTCCATCTTGGATACCATAGCTTCAAATTGATCTGCAGTGATTTGCTTATTGAGATATTGATTCAGAGCACCGGCATAACCGATGTTATTATTCGACCAGCTGGCAGAAAGTCCGCGTTGAAATATTTCTTTTGATACAGCAACACGTTCTTTCGAATTCATAAGTTGAAGTTTATTGTATGAGACCCGCTCTCCAATATTCAGACCACCAGAATATGAAACAGACATCGAACCGACTTTGCCACGTTTTGTTTTAATAACAATAACGCCATTGGCAGCACGGATACCATAGATGGCTGTTGCAGATGCATCTTTCAGTACTGTAATACTAGATATATCCTGCGGATTGAGCCATGAAATGGAATTTCCTACAAAATTACGAATATAATCGAAATTATCGGGTGTAATTTCTCCGACAGAATTAAATTTTTGAGTATCAAAAGGAAGAGGATCTTCTTGAATAATTCCATCTACAACCCATACAGGTTCTTGGCTGCCAGTCAAAGTAGATGTACCACGCACACGAGTCTGTTGACGTACACCGACCAAACCACTTGTATTGATCACCACAACACCTGCTAATTTGCCTTGCAATGATTGTTCCAATGTATTCACACCATTCAAATACAAATCTTCGGCTTTAATAACACTCACCGCACCAGCCACACGAGTCTTATCCAAATCTTGATAACCGGTGACAACAATCTCTTCTATTTGAGTATTGTTGTCAAGCGTTATATTCTTTAGTATATTCGCATCTCCAGCTTTAATCACAACATTCTGTGTTTTCATACCTACATACGAGAAGCATACGGTACAAATATCAGTCGGAATATAGATAGTATAGTGCCCGGTAGCATCCGAAACTGTACGGTATAAAGAATTCCTCTCCTGAATATTCGCACCCGGTAGTATTCCACCGTCACTATCTCTTATGATACCGGTTAACTTACGTTTCTTTTGTGTATTCCTTTGTTGGGTTACGGTTACAATACGTCCTTCAATCTCGTAGTTGCATTTAACATTTTGCATCACCTTATCGAGTAAATCCCTTACCGGTTCTTTTACTCCACGAACGGTAATGCGAGGCATTCCTTTGGCCTGATCTGAATTGTATATAAAATTCAGTCCGGTTTGTTTCTTAACAACATCAAAGAATTCTTTTATCGTTACAGAATTCAAATTGACTGTCACTCTCATCTCATCTACTGTCTGCGCCGCTACTGCATGCGTTCCCGGAATCGAGATCCATAAAGCTAGGCAAACGAGCATAATAGTACGTTTCATTACTTTAAACTTAAACATCTCTTTTTCTTTTAGTCATTATTACTACTTTTCTTTACTATAATTTTATTTTGGGTATTTTCTATTTCAAGTCCGGTGACATTTTTGATTGCTCTTAGAACCAACGAGATTGAGCTATAACGATCAATATCACCCGTATAACGCATTTGTTTTATATCATTTGACATAAATACAATATCCCTATCGTACCACCGAGCAATGGTTGTCATCAATTTTTCGAGAGAACAATTATCGAATATGAATCTGCCGCTATTCCATGCGATATGGGTATCTACATCAACCTTATTGATTTGAACTTGTTGAGAAGTAGATTGCATGACCGCCATTTCTCCCGGTTTTATCTTGTATTCATTTCCTTGACCGGTAATGACACTAATAGATCCCTCTACCAGTACCACTTTTGTTTTGCCCGATTCATCATCGGTATTTACATTAAACGAAGTACCATACTCACGAACGGTACCATTGGGAGTCTCCACGTAAAATGGTCGTTTGTTATCTTTTGCCACATAAAAGTAAGCTTCGCCTTCCAGATACACAGTACGTTTATCGTCAGAAAAACGTACCGGATATTTTAATGTTGTGCTGTAATTGAGGTGTACTCGAGTGCCATCATCCAGGGTTACCCAATATTCACTGTCACTCTGCGTCATCAGCCGATTACTATTATCCACGGGAATTTCTGTTTGAGAATTATCACTTGCAACTTCGACCTTTTGCGTTGTTTTATCAACAGCCGAGAGTGTTTTTAGATTCACTTGTTTACCATTGGGTAATATAAGTGTTGCATGTTGCTTGCCCATATTTTGACCTCTAAGCATTGCGACCATGGTTTCATGAGATATTTCCGGGCTATGCACCACTTCATTATTTTTCAAAAACCAAATACTTGCACCGGCAATAACCAATAATAAGACAGCTGCATATTTTAAACTCCTACGCCATACCAATTGATAAGAAGCATGATGAGTCTTGTGGAATAATTTTCGTGCTCGCTCTGCATCTATAGCAGCATATTGACGATACCTATTAGATAATGTCGTTTCATTCAGCAATTGATCATAGTTCTTCTTATTCTTTGGCGAGCTATTAATCCACTCTTGAAACTGTTTGAGTTCATCATCACTGATCTGTCCAGTCAGCTTATCATGAATTACTTTATTTATGCTTCTTTTATATTTAGTCATGCCCTTTTAGAATTAGTTTATATAAAAGAAACGATTGAACGAAAAAAGTGAGGGACAAGAAAAAGAAATATTTCTAAAAAATCTTTTATTTAATTTATTCGTGACATTAATTCGTATATATACCGAATATAATATCAAAATAATAGATATATCGGACAATTAACGATATTAAAGTTTAGTAATACTTCGAGAGTATTACACTTGATCGCCAAAAGAAAAGAACTTTGCAACTAAGTTGCAAAGAGATATTTATAACTTCGCAGCATAAAAATTAATAGATAACGTTATGGAAACATTGAAAAATGCAGATCACCATCATGAACACGTACATCAAATAAATTCATTGAACAATATATTTATCTTTTCCATCATCTTAAATCTATTGTTTGTGATTATAGAAGCGACAGTAGGATGGATGCAAGATTCGCTCAGTCTATTGTCTGATGCGGGACATAACTTAAGTGATGTATTTTCACTATTACTAGTACTGATAACATTCAGACTGGCAAAAGTACATCGTTCAAAACAATTTACTTATGGCTTAAAAAAGAGTTCTATTCTCATTTCTCTTCTCAATGCTGTTATTTTACTTGGAGCTGTAGGCGCAATCATTATTGAAAGTATTCATAAGTTCAGCGAACCGACCACCGTAAATGGCACTGTCGTGTCATGGACCGCCGGTATAGGGATCATCATTAACGGTGCAACAGTTTTGATGCTGATGAAAGGACAAAAAGGAGATTTGAACGTACGAGGTGCATTTTTGCACATGGCAGCGGATACCCTTGTTTCAATAGGTGTCGTGATATCCGGCATTATCATTACTTATACCGGATGGAATATAATCGATCCGATTGTAAGTCTTCTTATTGCTGTCGTTATTCTTATATCCACTTGGCAATTACTTTCAGAAAGCGTCAAATTATCACTAGATGGTACTCCTCAAGGTATAAATTTAGACGAAATTAAGGCTATTATGAAACGCTGTGCACATGTTGTAGATGTACACCACATACATATTTGGGCAATGAGTACAACAGAGAATGCATTGACTGCCCACATCGTATTAGACGATATCAACGAGATTGAAAAAGCAAAGCAAGAAATAAAGACAGAATTAAAAGAAAATGGAATCGTTCATTCCACTTTGGAAATGGAAACACAAATATCGGCATGTAGTGATATGGCGTGTGAAGAGACTAATTGATGGAGAGCTAGGATCAGAATAACTGAAAATACATAACAAATATATTTCTTTTAATAGACCTACAAAAGATTTATATTTAGCGGCTTTGCCACCTCCGTATGACACCATACGGCACTATCCTACAGTATGTTAATGATGAACCGTATACAACGACAGCGAAAAAAGGTCCGAAAATCGTGCCAAGAGCATATTGTAGGAACCTTATTTTCAGCAGACCTCTGCTTAGAACGATTCTAAACGATAGTCTACAGGTAGCTGAAAGGCCGTTTTACAAATAAGTGAGTGTACTCCTACATTGTGATAGTCACCTCATCCCAGACAGAATTTTGCGGACAATTAGATGCAACAATCACTTTTATATCTGCCACGTGGGCATCGATACTTTTTAAGTTTCTAGCATCATTTCTCAGATTTCACTATTATCACATTCAACACTCGTGCATATGATACATCTTCTACCCATCTTTCGAACCAAACTTATCATATTGGCTATAATCGGTTATCCCCATGAATTAGTCATTGCAGGTCAAGTTTATAATGAGGGTTCAGAAGTCTCACACGTGTGCGACATCTGTATCACACGTGTGAGACAAGTGTCGCACAGCTGTGAGACGTTAGTCGCACACGTGTGAGACTTACATACCGTTATGACATATTCTTTTTCAGCCTAATGAATCACTATAGACAGAAGCATTACTAAAAATTAAAAAGAAAGTATGAATTGTTCTTAGAGACTATTTATAAGTCAATTTATTGAATTATTTTCGTAAATCTAGCGAGATAAATCTAGAAACGAATCCGATATGTGCGGCAAGAAGAGGATAAAAGAAATCGAAATCTTATATTAAGGCAATAACAGTTGCAATAAAATAAAATCATTGCGATTCATTTTCTCTCTGAGTGTAGCCATCGCTCTTTTCTTTTGAGTCTTGACTGTTTCTAAAGAAATCTGCAAGGCGTCTGCTATCTCTTGGTTTTTCTTGCCATCCATATACATAATGAATACTTCACGACAACGTTTGGGCAAATGATCGATCGTACAAAAAAGCTGACGGTATATCTCTTCGCTAAAGAAATGCTCCTCCCCCTCATCGTTTATCTTATAAAGTTGATGAGTTTGTACCATTTCCTGCAAATAATTGTCTTCAACGTTTTTATGCTTTAGATAATCAAGTGAGGCATTCCGAACGGCATTATACAAAAAAGCTCGAAGAAGAACAGTAGATTCAAATTGCATTTTCTTCTCCCAAATAGTAGAAAATAGATCTTGAACAATATCTTCGGCAACCTTATTCTCGTCGACAAATTGAATAGCGTAGCTTACCAATGCCTTAAAGAAATTCTTGTAAAGCAGGTTAAAAGCAGTATCATCCCATCGATTATACTGTTCTATCAAAATTCCGTTATTCATATATATTTAACTAACCGTACAAAGGTAGCTAAAATAATATAAAGGCAAAAAGAAACGATAAAAATAACTATTTAGGCTCCCGTCAACGAATTAGAGAGGATAACTAGAAAAACAATGGCTGTGATACTCACATACAGCCAATCACGCTCGCGGGCAAAATCAATAAGTGAAAGTAAAATACGGATGATTGGTGTGAGCATTAAAACAAGTACGCCAACTTGTATCCAATTTTTCGCTTGAAATTGTAGAAGTCCCGCAAATATACCTTTTATGGTAGTAAGCGACGAAGGCTCGCTATGAAAAACAGTATAGTCAGGCATTGGTTCGCCGCCATGACAGATCAAATAATATATTCCACTGGCAAGAGCAATGGCACAAGCTGTCATAACTCCTACTCGAAGAGCAGTCCCAATAAGTAACTGCATATCTTTTTTTTGTTCTATCGATTCCATTTATATTAAAATTTACCGGCGATACCGTTGTATATCATATTTATTGCGACCAAAACAATAGCACATGCAAATATTTGTCGAAGTACTTTTACATTAAGCTTTTTCAATAAACGAGCACCGGTTAGGGCTCCCGCCAATACCCCTACCATAATAGGAAAAGCAATACCCGGTTCGATATAGCCACGCTGTATATATACCACTGCCGATGCAACAGCCGTGACACCAATCATGAAATTGCTAGTGGTAGTACTTACTTTAAATGGGACCTTCATTGCCGAATCCATAGCCAACACTTTGAGTACTCCGCTACCGATACCAAGCAATCCCGACAATACTCCTGCACTAAGCATAATAGAAAAGCCTCCACAGACATGAGTCAATTCATAACTTTTCACGCCCCCTTCTTTAGTAGGATACGTTCCATAGAGCTTTAACTTGCGTGCCAAATCGCTACCTACAACATCTGCATGGTCGATCGAACGGCGTTGCTGCATGAGAGCAGTAAACATCAAAACAACGCCAAAAATAACGGCGATAATATTAGTCGGCATCCATAAGGCAATAAATGCACCGCCCACAGCACCAATTGTGGTAGCGATTTCTAGAAACATTCCTAATCTGATATTTGTGATACCTTCTTTGACATAGGCACTCGCCGAACCGGAAGAAGTGGCTATCGACGCAATCAAGGCCGCACCAATAGCATAATGGAAGTCGACATGAAAACAAAGAGTAAGAATGGGTATTACTACTACCCCACCACCAAGTCCTGTAAGGGAACCTAGAAGTCCAGCTAAAAAAGCAGAGCAAATTAAAACGAGCGTAAAAGTTAGAACTGTCATCCTTTATTTATTTTGAATACAAAGGTATGATGAAATATATTAGGTATGGTATTCAATTTAATAAAATTATATATATTTTATTCCTTTTGGTGCAGCATTTACCTAAGACCTTCATCATGAGTTGAAATACAGCCAGAAAATTATATATCTACATTCTATTGTTGTAGATGAACGTTGTCCTTATTACTTTTTTGCGTGATATATACGTTTGTCTATTTACAAAAGTTTATTAACACGCTTTTCTAAATCGAGCAAAAAAGTTTTCTTTTCCAAGCCACCTGCATATCCCGTTAATTTGCCTGTTGAGCCAATGACCCGATGACAGGGAACAATGATGCTTATCGGATTATTGTGATTTGCACCACCTACTGCTCTACAAGCTTTTGGGCTACCTATTTGACGAGCAATATCGGCATACGTTCGCGTCTCTCCGTATGGAATAGTGAGTAGTGCATTCCATACTTTTTTATAAAAATCGGAGTAAGGTCTAATCGAATATTTGACAGGAATATCAAACGTCGTACGCTGCCCTTCAAAATACTCCATCAGTTCATCACGCGTCTGTTCAATAATATGCGGAAGGTTTCCTATATCCGCACGCTCCTCAGAATTATCGGTGCGTACGAAATCGACACCGATAATAGCTGTTTCCGCGTCATCGCATCTCAACTCAATCATTCCAACAGGAGTATTGATAACATACGATTTGCCTATTACTACCTTTCCTTTTATCATGCTAACTTTATAATATAAGTAGAATTGAAAGTTCCTTTCGGATCAAGATGTTGCATCCAATCCTTATTTTGCAATGAATCGGTGTAATTTACCGTATCACAGCGTCCATACCACGGCTCAATACAGACAAACGGTGCATAGCTATCTTGAGCAGGAGACCATAGCCCCACTACAGGAGCATCAAACGAAAGTTGCACATAAGGTTTGTGGGAAGCATCCATCAAAGTGACTTCATTGACTTGATTATTTTCAAAAACTAAAGCATCACCGTTGAATGTCGTTTTCCTAATACTTATTTCACCATTCGGTAGTTCATAGTTTTCCTTTTCAGGCACAACACATCCTTTTTCTCCTATAACCGTCAGTTGAAGCGAATCAGTTTGTGGATTTAGAGCGAAGTATCCTTGTACCTCTGCTTGCTCATCATAATTCTTAAAATTGAATGCAGGGTGTGCTCCTATTTGAAAGTTCATATTAACGTCTGCCGGATTATGTACCTGCCACATCACCTGTATCTCACGATCTATTAAACGATAGCCTATTTCCAATTCAAAACAATAAGGATATTTTTCGTGAGTTACTTCATTATCAACTAGTCGGTAGCGCAACTCGTTGTCTGTATGCTTTATCAATACAAACTCCATGTCACGAGCAAAACCATGCTGAGACATAGAATAAGTTAAGCCGTTTTCCCGATATTTTCCATTCCATACGCTTCCGACAATAGGGAAAAGAACCGGAGAATGGCGTTTCCAATAAGTAGGATCGGCTTGCCATAAATATTCCCAACCAGTTTTATTATTTCGTATACTACAGAGTTCCGCTCCATAAGAGTTAACGGATATAGTAAGAAAAGAATTTTGTATTGTTTCTATCATTTATTCTTTTATTGATTGACAAAAATAACAATTTTATGGTATTGAGGCAAGTATTATGATACAAAATAAAAGCCATTAAGTTCTACACCCTATATCTTTAGTCTCGTCATTTGTCTCGTTGGCATAAATAGTATCTATTATTTTTTTCCCAACAGTTATTCTATAGTGTGCTTTGTCGTAGAAATTATGTTTATCAAAAAGATGAGAGTTCACCGGATGTGAGAAATCAAACACATTATCATTGCCAAATATTTGTTTCAACATCGCAATATCCTGCCTATTGATGTAACATTTCTCCGGATAAGGGCCAAAAACAATTTTTATATTTGTATGGTGTTTATTACATATCGCCTTTATCTTATTCAAATAAGATATTTGCGAATGAAAGATAGCACGTGGAAACTCTTTCGGATGTTTACCTTGAGCCTCCAACTCTTTCCAATAACTGTCCTTCCAATAGCTTTCTTTCAATTTCCTTATTTTATACTCATTCGGATATATCGCATTATTGTTATATCCGGTATGCGATATTCCGTACTGATTGACAACACCCTTCATGCTGTGTTCATACCGATGTGTGAACTCATATTTTAAATAAGGAGCGAGAAATAGCGGATTGAAAAAGTTCTGTAGAAATGCCATTTGATACGTCACTTTATTTACTTTAGATATCTCTGGAGGCATGATATGCATAGCGTCTGTTTGCATATAATCTTTTGTCAACAGTCCGTTTTCCAACACAAGGAGTAAATTCTTAATTGGCTGATGGGGTTGCTTGTCCAATGCCGAAAGCTTCAGATATAAATCGGCTAGCCCTTCAGAATTACTGAAGAAACGATAAGGACGAGCATGAATATGCTTATTCCAATCTTCGCAACGATAAGCCATCGTACATGAAGTCCCCATAATGAATGAATCATAATGAGCTTTATCACGGAACAGTTTGTACTTATACCATCCTACGGCTCCTTCGTTGAGACAAATGCTGGAATGATCGTAATCTTTATATTTACGAAGAACCAAAAAAGGATCTTTTTGCGCATATAGCACAACAAGTAACAGGAAAGGTAAACATAGTAGAAAACATTTGAAACAATATTTATTTTTATAACAACGTGCACTTTTACCTTTTTCTTCCATATTCTCAATATCTTGCTTTTTCATAACACACCTTTACACTAGATTTATTTGCTACATTTATTTGCATCGTTTTTACAATATACGATGAGCTCTTGCGAGCACCGCCGAAAGTCATAAAGATAGAATTCCGTATGACTATAATTATTAATATGAAGGCATTAATATATCAGTATCAACAAAAAGAGAGCGAATAGTTACTTCATTACAGACCTTTTGTTATAAACACTATTAATGATCTTTCGACCTAAAATAGTTCGATAATGAACTCCATCGTAGAAGTTATGCTTATCAAAAATGGAGGTGTCGGTAGAGCTGGAGAAATCAAAGACATTATCGCTGCCGAATATTTTCCGAATGATTGCGACATCGTTATCATTAAGCTTTCTTCTCTCTAGTATAGGCGCTATTACAATCTTGATATTAGTATGATGTTTGTCGCATATTTCTTTGATTTTTCTCAAATAGTATTGTTGCACCTTAAATACAGTAGGAGGAAATTCTTTTCCCGGAGTTGCAACAAAACGCCTACTGCCGAATTTATACCAGTATCCACTCTCCCAATAACGTTCACCCTTCTTTTTTATCAGAAGCTCATTCGGATGAATAGCATCGTTAGCATATCCAAAATGCGATCTGCCATAAGGATTGATAATACCTTTCATGCTGTGTTCGTAGCGATTAGTCAATTCAAACTTCAAGTAAGGTACCAGAAACAATGGGTCCAAGAAATCTTGTAAAAACGTCATTTGATAGTAAAGCCAACTCACATGCGAAACATCAGGAGGCATCAAATAGCAAGGCCCTGATTGCATATAATTCTTTGATAAAAGACTTTGCTCAAATATAAGCAGGAGATTTTTGATCGGTTGATCAGGCTGTTTATCCAATGCATTAAGCTTCATGTACAAATCGACAAGTCCTTCTGCATTACCGAATAGGCGATAGGGATGGGCATGGATATATTTATTCCAATCGTCACATCGATATGCCATAGTGCAGGAAGTACCCATGATAAAAGAATCATAATGCTGGCTATGCCGATACAGCTTATACTTATACCAACTGGCAGCCCCTTCATCAAGGCAAATAGTAGAATGATCGTAGTCGTTATGTGGACGAATGACCAGAAAAGGATCTTTATTCACATAATAAGCAATCAAAAGCAGAAACGGAATAGTAATAAGTATACATTTGATATAGAATTTACTCATTATGGAACGCATACTATTTTTGTTTCCTATATTAACCTTGTTATCTTTTGTCTCCATCTTTTTTTTCGTTAGAACTGAATATATATAAAGTCTTCTACGCCAAATGCTCCAAACAAAAAGATAAGCATTATCATCACGTAGTAGATAGCCCACCGGAACCAAATCTTCTGCCGAGTAACGAGTTTAAGAAGATCATGTTTTGAATTGAAATACTCGAAAACAAACATCAGTACAACGGCAATACCGAATGCGATCCAATTGAAGTCGGGCATCCCAAGATTCGTTTCTTTCAACGATGTATTTACACCATCAAAAATATGTCGATAAACGTAACAAATATCACTCATCTTCTCTATTCTGAAGAATAAGAGTGAAAATGCAAATAGCAGGTATGTCCGAAGAATGAACAGAGGTTTATAAATATGTTTCAGCATGTGGTTTTCGAGCCAGCCGCGTTGTTTTGCGGCTGCTGTCTCATAAATAATGATGACGCCCTGAATCAGTCCGTATATAGCATAGTTCCACCCTGCCCCATGCCACACACCGATTGCCGTAAAAGTAACTAATAAAGAGAAATAAATGCCCCATGACTTCCACCTACGGGTCTCGGCAGAGAGCGGAACAAATACATAGTCGCGCACCCAAAACGACAATGACATATGCCAACGCCGCCATAACTCGCCGGTCGTGATTGATACAAATGGACGATTGAAGTTGGGCGACAGTTTAAATCCAAACATGATACCAAAACCGATAGCCATGTTAGTATATCCGGCAAAATCGGCATACAGTTGAATGGGGTACAACAAAGTAGATTCTAGCAATTGTATGCCCGAAGCTCCATGTACGGCTCCAAAGACTGCATTGAGAAAAGGTGCTATCCGATCGGCTATAACCAATTTCATGAAAGCTCCTACAACGATGAACTTCATTCCATAGGTAATATTCTCATAAGAGAAAGGATGTGATTTCTTAAGCTGCGGCAACAAATCATACCCACGCTCGATAGGCCCCGAAAGAAACTTCATGAACAACAACATATACAATGTGAAGTTTAGCAAGTCGGGTTCAGGATCTTCTTCTTCCCAATAGATTTCTATCAGATAAGAGAGTGCTTGAAAGGTATAAAATGAAATACCCAACGGAAAAAGAGGCGACCAATAACGAGCTGCAAGCCATCCACCGGCAAGAGCCACAATGCTACCAGCCAATATATATGAAGAAGATTTCGTGCCACGCTTTGAATACAAGAGACGGCCGGCATAGTAAGTAAATAGTGCAATGCCTACAGCAACGCAAAGATATGTCAAATGATAGTAGCCGATGAATATGACACTGGACAGCAACAACACAGCACGCTGCCAATGATAGTTTGCTTTGGCATAATATAGCACAAAAGCCAATATGATTAATACAATATAGGGTAACGATAGAAATTCCATACCTCTATTTTTATATGCTTACTTTGGTCAGTATCGTATCACAAAGATCGCCTACGTTTTTCATCTTTATGATTTCACGTAGCTTAAAACGAATATTGAAATGCTTCTCGACATCACTTATGATTTGCATATTTGTTAGAGAGTTCCAACCATCCACATCTTTTGCAGATGTTTCTTCACAAAGTTCCAATGATGTTTTGTTGAGTACCTGACAAAATATAGTATTCAGGTCGATCATAATTTGTTGTTTATTCATCTTCTTAATAGTTTATAATAAAGTAGTTATTTTTTTTCGATCAATCTTGTTGTTCACATTAAGTGGAAACCGCTCCATGAAATGTATTCGTTGTGGAATCATATAAGGAGGAAGATATTCTTTAAGATAATTGGTCAGCATCTCTGCTGAAGTACGATCTGTGCTTTCTACAACCAGTTGAATGGTACAGTTACGATTATTATCATACAATGGTATTGCAACCACAGCTGTGCGGTTATCATAAAACTTACGTGCAACACATTCTATTTCGCTAAGCTCAATACGGAAACCTTGTATTTTGACTTGCGAATCTTTTCGCCCAAAGTATCGGATTTCACCGTCGCTATCCATTGTACAAATATCTCCGGTGCGGTAGAAACGAGTGCCATCCTTTAGGAAGAAAGCCTCTTGATTCTTGTCGGGGTTGTTCCAATATCCCGGTGTCAGTTGCACACCCGCCAAACAAAGTTCGCCTTTTTCATTTACAGGAAGTATCTCATTTTTATCATCTACAATAATTGTCTGTGTACCCTTCATCGATTTGCCAATAGTGAGCACTCCGTTCGATTCTTTATTTTCGCCTTCCCGTTTGAAGATATAATCAGTGCAATAAATAGTATTCTCTGTTGGACCATATACATTATCTATTCGCGCATTTGGAACACAACGGCTCCAGCATTCAGTATCATCAAGTGGCAATGCTTCGCCACAAAAGAGCGAATATCGCATAGAAGGAGCATCTATTTCATTCATATACGGACGCAAATAATGAATGACAGAAGGAACCATCAAGGCGAATGTCAAGTTCTCTTCGTCAAGCAATTCAAAAACTGCTTCGTATTTGATTCGTTTTGGAGAAACAGTATAGACACATGCTCCTACCAGCAGAGGAATAAGATATGATTGTACGGATAGATCGAATGTAAGGTCGAACATCTGAAGGCAATGATCATTACTATCCAGCTTGATATCCATAGCATGAAAGGCATCGACAAAGCCTGCCACATTGCCGCGACAAAGGGGGACACCTTTCGGCTTGCCTGTACTGCCCGAAGTAAATAGAATATAAGCCAGAGCATCGTCCGAGAAATTGCCTGCATATTCTAAATACAATTTATCGAAAGATAAACAGCGAGTCATTATCACCTGAACGTCATTGTAGCGCGATGCTTCGCTTGAATCGAGGATATAATTCATACCTACCTGCGAAACAATATCCAAACATCGTTGAATGGGCTGTTCGGGATGAAGCGGTACATAACATTTACCTTCTAGCCATAGAGCAAATATAGAAGCATACGTTTCAATATCATCATTGGCAACCAACCCCACATTCGTTTCGGGAATGCTTTTTATTACTGCTCTTATCTTGGATATAGTCTCAGCCATATCACGATAAGAATAAAAACAGCCTTCAATGTAAAACGCATTATTATCTTGACACGAAGATAAAGAATGCAACAAAGGCCTGACAATCAATTCATCAAATGTTGTAGACATTTAGTTGTTATCGTAGAAAATTTAACACAAAAACTATTTATTCTCTTTATTCTCTATTGTTAAATACAAAAGTACACAAATACTGCGTTCTTGGTAATCCTAAAATCCGCAACTATCATCCAATACACGATTAAGGGTAGATTTATGAGTCGTTAGTAGTAGCTTTCAGTAAAAAGCAACAGCACAACATCAATATGTAGCCAACATCCCCTTACCCCACGATGCGACTTGAGGTAATACGCAGATTCTAACCGGAAAGAAAGGATTCTTATCCGAATTCTGTTTTGAAGGGTTTTGCATAAGCGCGGTTCTCTGTGTAGATATTCAGCACGTATTGCCTTGCAGTCATGATCCACTTGGCAGGTACGGAGATGAATCTGAAGACAAAAGCCTTTATGCGACTCGTTTTCTTGAGCCCAAAAGCCTTGGTGTCAAGCCTGCTCATGATGGTCTTGTAGAAATTGTGTATCAATGCAGTAAGCAGAAGAAAGACAGTATTCTCCGCCATGAATGACTTGGGGAGCCTGCTCCAACCGAATCCGTTGTTCATGTCGTCAAAGATACGTTCCTTGCCGCCACGCAGATTGTAGAATTCAACAATGTCCCTTGTCGATGACTTGTAATCGTTGGTCAGAATACAACGGTAAGTGTATTCGCCTTCCCATAGGTCAAGGTCGCCACTGTTGCGTCTTTGTCTCTGGATGACAAGACGATAGCACTTGCCTTCCCATTTCTCAACGAGAATGGAATTGAGTTCGAACTGGATGCCGTTAATCTCCTCCGTCTTCCATCCTCTCAGAGCAAAGATGTCATTGTAGAGCGAACTGCATCGGTTGGCACGGATGTAGAAATGTTTGCAATGCTTCTCTATCTCACTGACGATTTCCTTCGAGCAGGAACCGCAGTCTGCCCTGAAGCGATTTACACGGATGTTCTGGGATTCCAGAAGAGCGAAGAATCTCTTATGGGTGTCTGCCTGATGAAAACGCACATTCGTGTTGCCATCGCTGTTCTCGATATAGACTATCTTGTCACCGATAACATATACGCCAGGCCTGTAGCCGAGGAACTTTTTGTAGGTCGGTTTTGCATCATACTTCTCCGTTTCAAGAAACTGATGGTCAAAGTCAACATCGTATTCCTCAATTTCCTTCAACTCGCCTGTAGAAACCAAAGCGTTTATAAGCAATGTGTTGAGTTTGTCTGCAGTATTGAAATCATAGGTCTTGCCTTGGTCGGAAGTATAGGAGATGTTTTCCTGTGTCAGTTCCTTGATGGCTCTGAGGATGGTATCAGAGCTGCATGTACGAAGGGTAGGATGATACGAGAGATGGCGCATCAGTTGTGACGTTACGTCTTCCACGCATGAGCCGCCACAGAAATAAACGCTCATCAGCGAACGGACTATCTCGCTGAACTGATATCCGATGATACTGCGGCATCTCTGACCCAGTGTTGAGTCGATAACGGGTGAAAGCATGGAGTCAAATTTCTCCATGATTGAAAAAATTCCTCCAAAAGGTGTGAGTTTCTCAGATTTTATTTGTACCTTTGCCATGCCTTGTTACGATTTTCGCTTGTTTTCTAATTGAAACACTAAGATAAGTGAAAAATCTGACACGGCAAAATCCTGGGCAACTTTTTGTTGCTCAGGAACTTATAAATTAATTTAAATCAAAGTGTTGCGGAATTAAGGTATCTTAGAAATAAAAGCTTAACTCTTATGCAAAAAAGACATACAAACCGTACATGCTACTTCAACGAGCAGGCATACACAACAAAGAAGTATTACATACCATATTTTAAAAAGCACATACAAGAAAAGCCGGAAAAAGTACTAGAAGTAGGATGCGGAGAAGGTGGAAACCTATTACCGTTTGCACAAGCAGGCTGTAAAGTAACAGGAATAGACCTGGCAAGAACTCGCATTGAACAAGCAGAGATCTTTTTTAAAGAACAAAAGGAAGAAGGTTCTTTCATAAACATAAACATTTTAGAAATGGAAGGACATGAACATTCTTATCCATTGATAATCGTACATGATGTGATAGAGCATATCAACGATAAATTGTCTTTCCTTCTACAACTAAAGAATCATCTTACACCCGATGGGGTAATATTCATCGCTTTTCCTGCATGGAGAATGCCTTTCGGAGGGCACCAACAAATAGCGAAAGGAAAAATCATCTCACATTTGCCTTTTATACACTTACTTCCAATTCCAATATACAAATTGGTTTTGAAATTGTTTAATGAAAAAGAAAATGTCATAAAAGAATTGCTCGCTATTAGAAGCTCAAGATGTTCTATTCAACCATTTATAAAACAAACGAAACAAGCAGGATACAAGATTATCAATCAACAATTCTATTTCATAAACCCTAATTACGAAACGAAATTCGGCCTTAAGCCCCTAAAATTATATAGCCTTATTGCTCGTTCGCCGTATATAAGAGATTTCTTCTGCACAAGTTGTTTTTATCTTTTGCAGCAAGAAAACACTTAAAATCATTCAACAATGATTCGTTCGTCAATGATTTTCTGTAACCCACGGCGTATGGAAGCTAATCCGAAATCTTGCGGATTGAGATCTTTAAGGGGGATAAAGAAGGCGGCAGCAACATCGTCGTGAGCAGCGATATGATTTGTATCGACTACAGTACAACGATAAAACATGTCGAGAGTATGAACTAGAAATCCGGAATAGAGATACAGATTGGGTAGTGAAAACAAAAAAGCTGTTTTCACTACCTTCAATCCGGTTTCTTCCATTACTTCGCGAGCTACGCCTTCTTCGCCGGTCTCGTCGCAATCCACAAAACCTCCCGGTAGGTCGAGTGTACCTTTTTGGGGTTCTTTGGCACGACGGCACACCAATAGTTCGCCCTGTTTGTTGACGATCAGTGCAACCGTTGCCGACGAAGGATTAAAGTAGTAAACGAAATCACAATCGAGGCATTGTTTCGCCTTAGCGTTGCGTTCTACAAAACGCGCCGAACCACACTTTGGGCAATAGCTAAATTGAGATAATGGATGTTCTGTCATTCTTTATTTTTCTATCATTCGCAGCTGTAGGCTATCGAAGAGCTTCAATAGCTTCGGGTTCTTTTGGAACAACCTTGCCTAAGCGTTTAGAACCTGTTTCAGTAACCAGATAATCGGACTCGTTGCGTACGCCACCAAAATCTTTGTATGTCTCTGCCAAGTCGTAATTAATAAAATCAGTAAATTTCTTCTCTGCACGCCACTGATCAATGAGTTGAGGTATGAAATAAATTCCCGGCTCAACCGTATGCACAAAGCCCGGTTGAAGAGGAATAGCAAGACGAAGTGATTTGCGCCCGAATTGCGTACTCTTGGGCTGTCCATTGTATCCAACCCAAACCTCACCTAAATTCTCCATGTCGTGTACATCGAGTCCCATCATGTGACCTAGTCCATGAACATAGAACAAAGCAAAAGCGCCGCTCTCAAGGCAGTCATCAGTATTACCTTTCATTAATCCGATTCCTTTCATGCCTTCTATCATGACACGTGCGCTCAAATCGTGAACATCGCGATAGGGCACGCCGGGTTTAAGAACCTTCACGGCTTCGTCGTACATCGCATTTTGAATACTGATAATCTGTTTCTGCCGTTCGGTAAACTTCTTACCGGCACAGATGGTAGACGACATATCACCGGCATAGCCCATCTCAGTTTCGGCACCGGCGTCAATCAAGAACAAATCTCCTTCGCGTACGAGATGTTCGTGAGTATGATTGTGCAACGTTTCGCCGTGAACAGTAGCGATAGTTGCAAAAGAGAATTCATAATTGGCACGACGTGCCACAGCTTCCATCTCGGCTACCACATCGAACTCGTGCATGCCAGGACGCAACATCTTCATAGCTGCGAGGTGCATATCGGCAGTGACGTTACAAGCTTTTTCTATTTCGGCTACTTCTTCGGCCGACTTATAATTGCGTTGTTTGACAATAGCCTTGATAAAAGATACTGAACCTTGTTGGTGAACGGGAAGCACACCCAGCCAATCCATGAGTTTGAGTTTGTGTTCAGGGCGATATGGAGGCAGATAATGAATGACCTGCCCTTTGCAGACAGCCTGATGAAGATAGTTAACAATATTTGCCGAAGGGCGTGTATCTCGAACACCTATCATATCGGCTTTTTCGTGTAGGGTAGGCTGATTGCCCATCCAAACAATGTCGTCGATAGTCAGTTCGTCACCAAAAACGATCTCTTTATCTTCGTCGATGTCGATAATAGCCGACAAGCCCGCGAAAGATAATCCGAAAAAGTATAAAAAGGTTGAATCTTGACGGTAGCGGAAAGTATTGTCTTCATAGTTCAGACCACATTCGTCATTTCCTAAAAATAGCAAGACGCCCGATTTGAGTTCTTCTTTCAAGAGCTTCCGGCGTTGGATATACGTTTCTTTCTTGAACATAATGATAGTATTTTAATATAATTTGCGGTAAAGATAGTGTAAGCGAAGCGCAATACAAAGAATAAATCCCAAAAAAATCTGTTAATTGTCAAAGCACGTGCTCTTTGACGACTAAAGAAGCAGAAACATAAAAATAGCAAAAGGAAAGAATAAATATTAATAGAATAATATGAGCCAGATTGGAAACATTTCACTAATTTTGCAGCATCATAATTATCGTTTTGTTATTATGTCAGAGAGTTTCAAACAAGTTCAGTCGCAATCGCAGCAACAAGTACAGACGTTGTCACCCCAACAGGTACTGGTCGTAAAGTTGCTTGAGCTTCCCACTGTCGAATTGGAAGACAGGGTACGCTCCGAAGTGCTTGAAAATCCGGCTCTCGAAGAAGGGAAGGATGACGATACACCCGGCAACGACGAAAACATGGAAGAGGATGAATTCGGCAGCAACATGACCTTAGATGAAGATAGCGGTGCCTCCGACTACAATTCACGGGACGACTACCTCAGTGATGATGATGTACCGGACTACAAGCTACAACAGCCACGCCCCACAAAGGATCAAATAGCTGAAGAAATTCCATTCTCGGACGCAACATCTTTCTACGAAACGCTGAAAGAACAGCTCAACGAACGCGAGCTAAGTGATAAAGAGCGCGAACTGGCAGACTATCTTATAGGTTCGCTTGATGACGACGGACTGCTACGCAAAGCGCTAAACAATCTTTGTGACGAGCTAGCCATCTATATGGGAATAGAGACGGATAGTAAGGAACTGGAAAAGATTCTGGAAATAATACAAGACTTCGACCCTGCGGGCATTGGGGCAAGAAGCTTGCAAGAGTGCCTGCAGATACAAGTAAAACGCAAGGAAAACAGTGCACTAAAACAAATAGAGCTGACGATGTTGAACAAATGCTACGAGGACTTCACTCGCAAACATTGGGACAAGATCAAACAACGCCTCAATCTGGATGAAGAGACGTTCTCGGCAGCAATAGAAGAAATAAAGAAGCTGAATCCACGTCCTGGAGCTTCGCTAGGAGAAGCCTTGGGAAGAAACTATCAGCAAATAGTGCCCGACTTCATTGTAGAGACCGAAGAGGATGGCAACATCAATTTGAGCCTGAACAGCCGCAACACGCCGCAACTCCATCTGAACAGAGAATTTCGCGATATGATGGAAGAGCATACCAAGAACAAGGCGAACCAAAGCAAAGAGGCCAAAGAGACTTACACCTTTCTGAAGCAAAAGATAGATGCCGCCCAAGGCTTCATAGAAGCTGTAAAGCAACGCAAGAATACTTTGGTAACAACTATGCAAGCCATTATAGATCTACAGCGGCCGTTTTTTATGGAAGGTGACGAATCGTTGCTGCGCCCCATGATACTGAAAGATGTGGCAGAGATGACAAATCTCGACATATCGACCATATCAAGAGTGAGCAACAGTAAATATGTACAGACCAACTTCGGGATATTTTCGCTGAAGATGTTCTTCAGCGACAGTTATACTACCGAGGACGGCGAAGAACTATCGACACGTGCCATACGTAATGCTCTAAAAGAATGTGTGGACAATGAGGATAAAAAGAATCCGCTGACCGACGACGAGTTGGCAGCCATATTGAAAGAAAAAGGTTATCCGGTAGCCAGGCGTACCGTAGCAAAATATAGACAGCAGCTTAATATTCCAGTAGCCAGATTGAGAAAATGAAAAATGAAATAACGCTAAACATTGTTATCAACAAGATGACTGACAAAATAAAAGAAGAACGCATTGCAGCCGACAGAACGCTGATTAATATAGCGAGAATCCTCTCGTTCATATTCACGCCGTTCTTTATCCCGATGCTGGCATTCATCATTTTATTCCTATTCTCTTATCTCCATATGTTGCCATTGGGATACAAACTAATCGTTACGGGAATCGTTTATTGTTTCACAATTCTCATTCCGACACTGACCATTTATATATTCAGGAAAGTGAACGGCTTTAAATTAGTGGAGCTTAACGAACGCAAAAAGCGCTATGTTCCATTCATCCTGACCATTTTATCGTATGTGTGCTGCTTGCTGATGATGCGCAAGATGAGCATACCTTGGTACATGACCGGAATAATACTAACAGCCCTTATGATATCAATCGTATGCGTCATAGCAAACTTAAAATGGAAATTGAGTGAGCATATGGCGGGATGCGGCGGTATTGTAGGAGGTCTGATATCGTTCAGTGCCCTATTTGGATACAACCCTATATGGTGGCTCTGCCTGTCTATATTTATATCAGGCTCGCTTGGGTCGGCACGCATTCTATTGGGACATCACACGTTGGGCGAAGTGATAAGCGGATTCATCGTCGGATTTATTTGTTCGCTACTCATCCTGCATCCCATCAGTAATATACTATTCAGAGTTTTCTTATTTTAATAATAATATAAACCTTAATTTTTTAAATTTTTCAGTTATGAACATTCCAGCAAATTTAAAGTACACCAACGAACACGAATGGGTTCGTGTAGAAAATGACGTTGTTTATGTAGGTATCACCGACTACGCCCAAGAACAATTGGGTGACATCGTTTTTGTTGATATACCAACAGTAGGTGAAACATTGAATGCCGGTGATACGATAGGTACCATCGAAGTTGTAAAAACAATATCCGATATCTTCTGCCCTATTTCCGGCGAAGTACTCGAAGTAAACGAAGCTTTGGAAGAAAATCCGGCACTTGTCAACCAAGATCCTTACGGAGAAGGTTGGTTGGTAAAAATCAAACCAGCTGCAGACTGTGATTTTGATGCACTGCTTGATGCCGAAGCATACAAAGCTTTATTGTAATTTAGAATATAATCAGAAAGAAAATGAAACCAGTTGTTAGTATTATTGTAGGTAGCACATCCGATCTTCCTATCATGGAGAAAGCTGCCGCATTTCTCAACGACATGGAGGTGCCTTTTGAAATGAATGCACTCTCTGCTCATCGCACCCCCGAGGCTGTTAGAGAATTTTCCGAATCGGCTCAAAAAAGAGGATTACAGGTTATTATTGCCGCAGCAGGGATGGCTGCCCATTTACCGGGAGTAATCGCAGCATCTACCTTGATACCGGTAATCGGTGTCCCTATCAAGTCATCTATTGAAGGTATGGATGCCCTTTTGGCTATTGTTCAAATGCCTCCGGGCATACCAGTAGCTACTGTAGGCATAAACGGTGCACTCAATGCTGCCATCTTGGCTGTTCAAATTCTTTCGGTAGCCGACAAAGAACTCGAAAAACGTTTCGCCGCTTATAAAGAAGGTCTGAAACAGAAAATCGTGAAGGCTAATGAACAATTGAAAGAGGTAATATACGATTATAAAACGAATTAATGGATCTCTTTAACTACGTTCGAAGAAAATCGTCGATTGTAAATATTGGAGCCACTCAAATGGGTGGCTCTAATCCTATCCGCATCCAATCGATGACGAACACTTCTACATTGGACACAGAAGGAAGTATTGCCCAAGTAAAAAAAATCGCCGATGCGGGAGGAGAATTAGTACGACTTACAACTCAAGGTATTCGCGAAGCGGAAAACCTGAAAAGCATCAATGCGGGGTTGAGAAGAGACGGCTATATGGTACCGCTGGCAGCCGATGTACATTTCAATCCACGCGTGGCGGACGTAGCAGCGCTTTATGCCGAAAAAGTGCGTATCAATCCGGGAAACTATGTAGATGCGGCACGTACTTTCAAACACTTGGAGTATACTGACGAAGAATATGCCGCCGAGATACAAAAAATTCGTGAACGCTTTATCCCTTTTCTGAATATCTGCAAAGAGAATCATACAGCCATTCGGATAGGAGTAAACCACGGTTCCTTATCGGATCGCATCATGTCGCGCTATGGTGATACACCCAGAGGAATGGTAGAATCGTGCATGGAATTTCTTCGAATATGTCAAGATTATCAGTTTACGAATGTAGTGATATCCATCAAATCGTCCAACACAACAGTGATGGTAAAAACGGTTCGCCTACTTGTTGAAACAATGGCAAAAGAAGCCATGACGTTTCCATTGCACCTCGGTGTGACCGAAGCAGGCGACGGGGAAGACGGGCGTATAAAGTCAGCATTCGGTATAGGAGCGTTATTGGCCGATGGTATTGGCGACACGATACGAGTGTCTTTAAGCGAAGCTCCGGAAGCCGAAATACCTGTTGCCGAAAAACTGGCAGATTATATTGCCGTTCAATCCTTTCATCCTCGCATTGAAGCCGAAACAGCCACTTCATTCGACTATCTGAACCCAAGCCGACGCCAGACAAAATCCGTGCACAACATAGGAGGAGACAAGGTTCCGGTAGTATTATCTTGTAGATTGGAAGATAACAAATGCGAAGTAGACAATGCTTTCAAGCCCGACTATATCTACGTAGGCAACGAACTTCCCGAAACGCTATTGCCCGACACAGACTATATTATCGACGCTGACAATTGGAATGGTACCAAACATACATATCCGGCATTCAATTTCAACCATTTTCCATTTATCGCATCCTGCAAGGCTGACCTAAAGTTCCTATTCCTCCCCTACTCAATGCTCAACGAAGAAGCTGTTGCCTGCTTGAGGATACACCCTGAAATAGTAGTGATATCGCAAAGCAATAACTCGCATCGCTTGGGAGAACATCGGGCATTAGTACACAAAATGATGAACGAAGGATTGCAAAATCCCGTAGTCATCTTTCAACATTATCAGGAAGATGAAGCGGAAAACTTCCAAATAAAATCGGCAGCCGACATGGGAGCGTTAATCATCGACGGGCTATGCGACGGCATTATGCTGATAAACAACGGTAAATTGCCAGCAACAACAATTGATGCTACCGCATTCGGTATCTTACAAGCCGGACGGACACGTACCAGCAAGACCGAATATATTTCATGTCCAAGTTGCGGACGCACTCTGTTCGATCTACAAAAGACCATTGCTCGCATCAAAGAGGCGACAAAAGAACTAAAAGGTCTGAAGATAGGCATCATGGGCTGCATAGTGAATGGCCCCGGAGAGATGGCCGACGCCGACTACGGTTATGTGGGAGCAGGACCGGGAAAAGTAAGTCTTTATAAACAGAAAGTTTGTATTGAAAAGAATATCCCCGAAGACGAAGCAGTAGACCGGCTGCTTGAGTTCATTCAAAAAGATAGAGAAAAGAAATAAAAACTTCAGCTCGAAATAAGTCATTAGAATAAAGACTTCTCTTATTATAAACTTATTTCGAACTGAGGTAATCCATGATATGCAACGAGCGTTGCCAAGACTTGTCCATTCGGCTGCCCGCCGAATCATTTTTATATTTCCGATACAGCGAAAGATAGGTCCGCTCAAAGAATTCATTAGCGCGTCTATTTTGGCCGAAGCCAAAATAGACGCGCTTTTACCAGAGATCAACAATTTGGAACTTTCGCTGACTTTGTAATGCTCAAAACTAAGTCTTTATAATATTAGAATCCAAAGATTTCTTTCAGTTTGGCATCTAGCTGTTCGTCTTCGAACTGGCCAATAATCTTACCCTCTTTATCAATCAGATATTTAGTGGGCAGATAATGAACAGCATACTTACTACTGATATCATTGGTTTTATCAAAAACGGAGGCATATTCAGTCAAAGTCATCTTCATGCCACGGAGCACATGGTGGAACATATCTATACCATCTTTTTTGATAGCAGCTCGCCATTGTTCTGGCGAACTGTCATTATCGCCTACACAAAACACATCAAATCCTTTGTCTTTGTATTTGTTGTAGAGTGCTTTGACGTGAGGGAAACTGCGGCGACATGGTACACACCAAGAAGCCCAGAAATCGAGCAACACATACTTGCCTCTCATTTCGGAGAAGCTCACCTGATTACTATTGATATCAGTAGTTGTAAAGTCGGGAGCTAGTTTGCCTGGTTGAACACGTTCCATACTAGCAAGCTCCTTTTCTATATCACTAATATAGGGACCATACTTCTTCACATTCGGAGTCAATGACTGATAGATAGCATTGGCTTCATTGTACATCATGTGACCCATCATAGACATCATCAGATAAGATGATACGTATGAATCGGGATGAGTTTTGATAAATTCCATCTGAGCCTTATTAATTAACTCTTCACAGCTATCCAAACTAGCACTATATTTATTACGCAACTCAATGTTCTGCTCTTTAGTAACGGCATCGTGCAGCCGGTTCATTTCTTTAGATAGATTAGCTATCTGAGACTGAAATTCATTATATTGAGTTTGCGATACCGAGCCTTTCACTTTAGGGGAAGAGAAATCCGTCAACGTAACATCAACTGTAATGGTCGTTGATTCCAAGAATAAAGAGCACCATTTTAGGTTTCTCATATCATTCTTGTTGCCAAAAACAAGTCCACCTACAACAAAAGGACTCTCTAGATTTCCTTTAAAAACGAAAGTACCTTTACGTATCACCGTACTATCCATAAAAGATTTATCACCGATACCATACTGAAGATAAATCTTCTTGCCATCGGCACCTTTAAGCGAGCCTTTAACAATGAAAGGACCACCTACTACATTACCTGCTTGAGAAAGTAGTGTGACGCACAGAGTCCACACACTCAATAAAAATTTAAGTTTCATAATTTTTTATTCTTTTGAATAACCAGGATTCTGTTCCCGTAATGCTTTATTATATTTAAATTCACTCACCGGAATAGGCATAATATTCGTATTCTCTACAGAGTAAGCCGGATTGAATGCGGTGACGATACTGCTTGGCATACGCATCATCATATCCATTTCTCGTCCGCTCTCGCAGAACAAGTTTCTCAGTGTTTCGTTGAATATCTGTTTGAGCAACTCTTCTTTAGTCGTTGCATTATCAACTGCAGAGAAGTCGGTAACACCTGCATGTCCAAGTATGGTCTTCAATAATGTCTTCGATTCTTCATTTACACCTGAAGTATAGACCAAAGCCTCTGCACGAAGCAGATACATTTCTGTGAGACGCATCTGATATTGACTTTCTTCAAGTGTACTAGCCACCTTCAAAGCTTTCTTCATGTGTTTGCAGATGGTAGTAGCTGCTACAATCTGACCATAACCATTTATCGCCTGCTGAGTATCGAAAAGCCAATCTTTACGCGGGTCGTTATTAAATAATGCCAAAAAGTTATCAGTCGGATAGTACTGAGCCGCCGAACGATAATAATACTGAGTCAACACATCTGACTGCCCACTTTTAGGTTGAATGCCGAACATCACTTCCGAACTATTCAGACCTTTAGCATGAAAAACATCTTCCAAATTGGTTTCGAGTGCATACGGCCCATTATCGATAATACCTTTGCAAAGAACTGCTGCATCGGCATAGTCTGTGCCTTGTCCACGCATCATCAACACACGAGCTTTCAATCCTTTTGCTATCCATTTGTTAGCATAATAATTGGGATTGGTATCGGGGCAGTTGGCGATAGCATAGTCCAAATCGGAGAGAATACAATCGTAAGATTCCTTCACTGTGCTACGATCTTTGGCTATCGTTCCAGCCTTCACGGTTGATGTACGAATCAATAGACCGTAAGAGCTGTCGTACTTCCAAAACTGAGTATACCAATGCATCAAGTTATAATGAGCAAAAGCACGCATAAAAGTAGCTTCACCCAATATCTCATTCCTACGGTTACCAGTAAACATTGATTCAGAAGTTTTATCCACCTGCTCGAGTACCCCATTAGCAGCTGATAACACTGAATAGAAATAGGACCAAAGATAAGAAGTATATTGAACCATACTTGCTATACCATGTGATTCAAGAGAGTAAGGACCTTGGTAATATACCACAGTTCCTGCAAAATCAGCAGGAATAATCTCTTGGTAAAAAGCACACTGCGTAGAAGGAATGTCATAATTGTCCGTAGCACATTTGGCGTAATCATAATATATTCCATTCAATGCCACTTGGGCACTAGCTGCATCGACAATCAAGTTGCCTTCGACTTTCTCTTGTGCAGGCAAAGCACTCAGTTGATCACTACAAGAAGTAGTTCCAATCATTGTAGCAAGAATCACACTTGCCATCCATATTTTGTTTTCAATTTTCATACGATAATCAAATTTTAAACGTTAGAAACCGATTCTGAAACCAAATGTATAACTTTTGGTCGTAGGATAAGTACTGACATCACGACCACCACCTGTTATACTATAAGGATTATCACTAACCTCTGGATCGGGGCCAGGATATTTAGTGATAGTGAGCACATTGGTTGCCGTAGCATAGACAGACAACTCTTTGATATGCAAACGGCTGAGTAAAGAACGAGGAACTGCATAGCTAAGAGACAATGTCTTCAACTTCAAATAGGATGCATCATAAACATTCATATTGGTCAAGAAGTTGAGACTACCCGCATAACAGTTGGTAGAACGTCCCATTACTCTCACGCCACGATTGGCTAAGGAGTTCATCCCTTGGTCTATCACATCTTTCTGATAAATCAAGTCATTACCGTATGAGAAAGTAAACAAACCCATCAAGGACCAGTTCTTATATTGAAGTATATTGGTATAACCACCAAAGAAATCAGGAGTACTATTGCCTATCTCATCTTGATAATACATACCCGAATCATTAAGTGCCAACTTCACTTGACCAACTCCAAGGGCAGCAGCATTGATTGGCCACATCGTAAATTTCTTTTTATATGCAGCCAAATCAGCTTCATCTTTAATATAACCTTCGGTAACATAGCCACAGAGCAATCCAAGAGATTCGCCTTCTTTCACTATACTTGTACCCAAATTCAACTCGGAACGATTGGTTGCATCACTAAAGTTACCATCAATCTGAAGTACTTTTGAGGCATTATGAGACACATTGAGCGAACCACTCCACTTAAAGTTCCTGCTACGTATGAAATCGGCATTGAGTTCAATTTCAAGACCAGTATTACGTATTTTGGCAATATTATACATTACCGATGAGAAGCCCGAGCTAGGAGCTGCCGTAACACTTAGCAAAGCGCCATCTGTAACCTTATGATAATAGGCTACCGTACCACTCAGACGAGCATTGAAGAATGAAAAATCTAAGCCTAAGTCTTTCTGAGTAGTCGCTTCCCATTTAATTTCGTCGTTACCTAGTTGAGAGGGATACATAGCACTGCCTCCGGCATACGCACCTGGACTATATAATGTCCGCCACAAGTGATCTCCAATATTCTGTGTTCCGGTCTTACCCCAGCTGGCACGAAGTTTAATCTCATCAATCCAACGTACATCCTTCAAAAACGACTCCTCGTTGATACGCCAAGCGATAGCTGCTGATGGGAAATAACCCACTCGATGGCTCGGAGCAAATTTAGAAGAAGCATCACTACGCCCAGTAAATGTCAACAAATAGCGATCTTTAAAAACATAGTTGGCACGAACATAAAAAGAGAGCAGAGAACTACGTGAATAAGGATTGGCCCCCTTCACCTGAGCAGCAGTCTGTGCAGAGCTCAGATTATTCAAGAAGTCATCATCAGGATAACCTTTTCCTGTTGCAGAGAAATAATTCATCTTACGGTCTTCCCAAGAAGTTCCGACCAATGCTGTGAGACGGTGGTTCTCATTAAATATTTTATTCCATGTCAGTGTATTTTCAAAAAAAGTACCGACAGTTGTAGATTGTGCTTGAGTACCTGTACCGCCATCTGATGATTCAGCTCCATAGTAGCCACCTACCTTAACATATCCCGGTACGTAGTTCAACTGATTGTAGTTATTATAATCTACAGATGCCATGCTCTTAAAGGTCAAATCTTTCAAAATATCTATCTCGGCACTTACCGAACCCTTAAAGCTATAGGTTTTGGCTTGATTGGTACAAGAAGCTACTGCCATAGGATTCTGATAACCCATATAACTATTGCCGAGCGTACCCATTGAAGAGTAAGAACCATCTTCTGTATACGGAGTAATCAAAGGGGGTGCATTCAGAGCCTGCCCATAAAGACCATCGGTGATATTGTTTTTTGTATAGCTCAGATTGAAGTTGGTATTGATACGAAAATGAGAAGTGATATCATTGTCCAAACTAATTTTACCAGCATAACGTTCAAAGTCGGTCTTTATCAAAGTACCGGTCTGTTTGGTATATGACAGAGAGGTATAATAACGAGAAGCGATACTACCCCCGGAAACAGAAAAGTCGGCACTGTGAGTGATACCTGTACGAAGTACTAAGTCGAGCCAATCGGTATCTATACCTGTATTTGTAGTATATTGTTTATCATTCAATATTTTCTGAGCATTGATCTTTGAAGATGCTCCATAAATAGGCAGATAAGCCTCATATCCAGCTTTAGGGTCAATATGTGCCAAGTTGTAGTCATAATTATCTACTGTTTTCTGAGCTGCCTCGAGCAATGTCTTCTTATATTGAGAGGCATTAAGCACTTTCTCTTTCAATGGGTTGCTCAGACTCATATAATAATTAAAATTAAATTGTGGCTTCTGCTCATGACGACCTTTCTTCGTAGTGATGATAACCACACCGTTGGCAGCTTTCGAACCATAGATAGCTGTTGCCGAAGCGTCTTTCAAAATAGAGATGCTCTCTATATCGTTCAGATTCAAGCCGGCCAAGCTGTTCAAACCACGAGCAAAAGCACCCGACACACTATTATTGAAACCTTCACCATAACCGGCAGCTTCTATCGGGTTAACCATTTCTGAAGAACTAATATAATTGTTAGTAATTTCTGTCGGTACACCATCTATAATATATAGTGGATCTACGCCACCAGATATTGAAGCACCACCACGAACACGGATTCTTACTGCACCACCAGGAGAACCATCAGCCTTGATAACCTGCACGCCCGATGCCTTGCCTGAGATAGCATCATCAATACTCATAGAGGGTGAAGTTACCAACTCTTCGGTCTTTACGGTTGCTACCGAACCAGTCAAATCTTTACGATTGGCGGTACCATAACCAATTACAACCACATCATTCAATACATGAGATGATTCGATTAGTTCAATCACCAAAGTATTACCTTTCAACAAAAAATGTTGGGTATCGTAGCCTACAAAAGAGGCACTAAGTGTGGTGCAATCATCGGGTACTGAAACGACGAATAGACCATCTGCCCCACTCATACCACCTTTCTTAGTTTTGATATCGTAAATCGTGGCACCAACAAGAGGTTCACCTGTCTTGAAGTCTACTATCTTACCAGAAATGGTACGACTACCGTATTGCTTAGAACTTCTTTGTAGTGGCTTAATGACGTACACCTTTTCTCTATTCAGCTCGTAGCAGAAAGGTTGGTTACGGAAAATAAGATTCATTGCTTCTCCAACAGAAACATTATTGGCTTCTACTGTCACTCGAGGAGCAAATTTCAATTCGCGATCGCTGTAGATAAACTTAGCATCGGCTTGCTTTCTCAATTCTTGCAAAGCCTGTACCAGCATCACGTTCTTCAGTTTCAATGTTACGTATTTCGGACCTGCCGCAATAGCCGGCAGCGAAATCAACAGGACGAATAATATCGTCCAAAACACTTTGTCTTGGGTTTTTACGTGTTCCATTTTAGTTAAGAATATATTATTTTGAAATGATAATGGTTCTGTCTTTAATATAAAAATGTATTTGGGTCGTTTTTTCTATGCTGTTGAGGAGGTTTGTTAGAGAGCCATTGCGATAAGCCACTCCGGTAAATGTATATGAAGCTAGCTCTGGATTATTGAAATAATAGTCTACATTATACCATCGAGAAAGACTTGCCATAATTTTGTTGAGCGGTAAAGAGTTAAATTCAAACAACCCTGTATGCCAGGAAGTATACGAAGGCACATCAACTTCGGAGCACCCGCCAGTCTTGCTTTGCTTGTTATAATTGAACTGCATTCCAGGCGAGAGCATATATTCTTTTCCGGCAAATGTACAAAGGACACTCCCCTCTGCAAGGATGACTGTTGTTTTAGGTTCTATCTCGTAATCACAAACATCAAACTTCGTTCCTTTCACCTCTATAGCTCCGTTGCGGGTGTGAACGATGAAAGGGCAAGCAGAATTGTGGGCCACTTCAAAATAAGCCTCTCCTTTTATATATACGTTGCGGGTCTCATTTTCTGCAAATGCCATCGGATATTTCACTTCCGACTCAGCATTCATATAAATATGTGTTCCGTCCGAAAGAACAACTTGATATTCACCACCACGAGGGACTACAATCGTATGGTAAATAGAACTATATTCCCTCTTATCACCTTTTATCAAATCGTAACGGAGTACGCCGTTCTCATTGGGAATAGACATTTTTGCATTAGCTTTTACGATACTGATTGTAGGCAAAACCTGAACCCTAGTACCAACCTCGGTCTGCAATATCATCTTCTCGGTACCCGGAACGATTTCGGCCAACTGTTCTTTATTAGAAGGAAGCAAGAAATAAGTAGCACCTGCAATAGCCAGTAATACTGCTATAACGACAGCCGCAGCATACCAACGGCGACTGAATACGTGCATACCACGACGATGATGACGATAAGCAACGAACTGTTGCCATGCACAACGAATATCAGCAGGTTGTTCGTTCTCCAAATCTTCGGGAAGTCTTTGCATCCAAGAATCATATTCTTCACGGTGACGAGGAGATTCGTCAAACCATGCTTGGAGAGTTTCCTTTTCTTCATCTGTTGCCGAATCAAATACCATTTTAATAATGATCCGTGATATATTATACCGTTTTTCTAACTTTTTCTGCATATTATTGACCTTTGTTATTATTAAAACGAATGAATATTTAAAGTGGGTGAGTATATTTAAAAAAAAGTTTTTTACCTTTACAGCAGAGATTACCACCAAGAAGAGAAAGATGGGCAGCCCAAAACAAATCTTCAAATCATTCTATCAGATGTACTACAGCAGTATCATCCGGTTCACTACGTATTATCTCGACGACGTAAGTGAAGGAGAAGATATTGCCCAAGAAACCTTTCTCAAAGTTTACGAAAAGTGGGATGAAGTAAATACCGAAGAACAAATACGCTCCTATCTATATATCACAGCCAAGAATCTATGTATTGACCGCATTCGTCATCAGAATGTGAAAGACGATTATCAAGAACTTCACATCAAAGAAAACAAAATAAACGATGAATACGAAGAAGAGGCATTTCTTTCGGAAGTGACTTATCAAGAAACATTGCGCGAACTTTACAAAGCTATCGAAGGACTGCCTCCGCAAACAAAACGTATCATTCTACTCGGGCTGAAAGGCAAATCGAACAATGAGATAGCCGAAGAACTGAATATTTCTATTAACACAGTGAAGTCTCTCAAAAAAAATGCCTACAAGTCTCTCCGCAATAATGTGAGTAAGTCATTGCTATCAGAAAATGCTTTTGCAATGCTGCTGCTGTTTATGCCAATATAGAGACTTCTCGAAGAACCTTTTAATTAAAAAGAAGAGTATTCTATTTTCTTCTTATCCCTAACTAAAAATGAAAGATTCAGGCTAATGGTTCGCAAAAAAAAGTTTTAAAACTCTATCCGTCATATTACCCTTTTGATTATGAGCGAGATACACAAGCACGGCTTGTTTACGGGACCTCGAAATGGTGTTATCCTGCTTACTGTTAGTGTGTTATGAAACGCAGATCGTGCGCTTCGTATATCAACCGATAAAGTCATTACTCGATATCTGTGGCGTGGGCACCGTGTAGAAACTCCTTTGCTTATTCCCTATGGGTGGAAGCAGTCCGATTCTTTTTCTCTGCGAGAAGTTTTTTTGTACACATCTTATTGAATCATCGTTGCTATATTTAAGGTATTTTTGTTGACTCATTCAGGTTTTGTCGTTCCACATATGTGAGTTGATCGAATCACATATGTGAGTCGATCGTTCCATATATGTGATTCGATCAACTCACATATGTGGAACGACAGACTTCTTAGGACAGAGAGATAAAACCTTTCTGATACGAACCAATTTTCATCCGTATGTCTCACAAATCTCAGGAGGATGTTTACAGATATTTGGCGTAACGGGAATGTATACTTGAGTTCTTATTCCGAGCTCAAGTAATAAATAAAAAAGAGCGCACCGTACGGTGCGCTCTTTTTTATTTATTGGAATAAACTTTTTAGAGTTTAGGACCAGCAGCAACAAGTGCTTTACCAGCTTCGTTGCCTTCGTATTTAGCGAAGTTCTTGATGAAGCGAGCTGCCAAATCTTTAGCCTTCTCATCCCACTTGCTTGCATCAGCATAAGTATTGCGAGGATCAAGAATGTTAGTATCAACACCTTCCAATTCAGTAGGAACAACGAAATCGAAGTAAGGTATTGTCTTTGTATTAACCTTATCGATAGAGCCGTCGAGGATAGCGTCAATAATACCACGAGTATCGCGGATAGAAATACGCTTGCCTGTTCCGTTCCAACCGGTGTTAACCAAGTATGCCTTAGCACCGCTCTTCTCCATGTGTTTAACCAATTCTTCTGCATATTTGGTAGGATGCAATTCAAGGAATGCCTGACCGAAACAAGCAGAGAATGTAGGAGTAGGTTCTGTAATACCGCGTTCTGTACCAGCCAATTTAGCTGTAAAACCAGAAAGGAAGTAATATTTAGTCTGCTCTTTGCTTAAGATAGATACTGGAGGAAGTACGCCAAATGCATCAGCTGACAAGAAAATAACTTGTTTAGCAGCAGGAGCATTAGAAACAGGACGTACGATGTTGTTGATATGATAGATAGGATAAGAAACACGAGTATTCTCGGTTACGCTCTTATCGGTGAAGTCGATCTTACCATCTTTGCCAACTGTTACGTTCTCAAGCAAAGCGTCACGAGTGATAGCGCCATAGATATCAGGTTCAGAATCTTTGTCCAAATTGATAACCTTAGCATAGCAACCACCTTCGAAGTTGAATACACCATTGTCATCCCATCCGTGTTCGTCATCACCAATCAACTTACGTTTAGGATCGGTAGACAAAGTAGTTTTACCTGTACCTGACAAACCGAAGAAAACAGCGGTGTTTTCACCATTCATGTCAGTATTTGCAGAGCAGTGCATAGAAGCGATACCCTTCAAAGGTAAGAAGTAGTTCATCATAGAGAACATACCTTTCTTCATTTCACCACCGTACCATGAATTAACAATTACTTGTTCTTTTGAAGTCAAGTTGAATACAACAGCTGTTTCAGAATTCAAACCTAGTTCTTTGTAATTCTCTACTCTAGCCTTAGAAGCGTTGTATACAATGAAGTCCGGTTCTTGATCGAACTCTTCTTGATTTTTAGGACGGATAAACATGTTGGTAACAAAGTGAGCTTGCCAAGCAACCTCAACGATGAAACGAACTTTCATACGAGTATCTTTATTTGCACCGCAGAAAGCATCTACAACAAACAATCTTTTGTTAGAAAGTTCTTTCTTTGCAATTTCTTTAACAGCATTCCAAGCTTCTACAGAAGCTTTTTTGTTATCATTTTTATATTCATCAGAAGTCCACCATACAGTGTCTTTTGATGTTTCATCGCATACAATAAATTTATCCTTTGGAGAGCGACCGGTATATACACCTGTCATAACGTTCACAGCGCCAAGCTCTGTTTCTTGACCTACTTCAAAACCCTGCAAACCCTCTTTTGTCTCTTCATCGAACAGCACCTCATAAGTAGGATTGTAAAGGATCTCTGTGGTCCCTGTAATCCCATACTTTGTCAAATCTAATTTTGCCATTTTGCTTGAATTATTAAATAAATAAATTAAACTAAAATTACTTCTACCTATTATATAAAGAATTTGGATGTTAGTCTTTCTACCTTTACACCCCTTTTTCGGATTGCAAATTTACAACTTTCATTCAAAATAAGCGAAATATTAAAGAAAAAATTCTCTAATTATTAACTATTTAAATTTTGTATACATTATCTGCCAACTAAACATTGCAATACGAAAGATTATTTGTTATTTTGCATTCGAAAATCTAATCGTGTATCTCTAACAGAGTCGCTAAGACGATAGAACTTAACAATATTTATATGAAAATAGTCAATTTCAATGAGTCGAATTCCGTACTCAACCAATTTGTGCTGGAATTACGTAGCAAACAAATTCAAGGAGACAAACTCCGGTTTCGGGAAAATGTTCACCGCATAGGACAAATGATGGCATACGAAATCAGTAAAACGCTACACTATTCGATGAAAGATGCTGAAACACCGCTAGGCACATCTTCAATCAGTGTACCGGACGAGAAACTGATTCTCTGTACCATACTGAGAGCAGGGCTCCCCTTCCATAATGGATTCTTGAGTGTCTTTGATGATGCCGAAAACGCTTTTGTTTCAGCCTATCGGAAATATAAAGATAACGAGAACTTCGAGATCCATATCGAATACATAGCATCGCCTAGAATAGACGGGAAGACACTTATCATAGCCGATCCGATGTTGGCTACTGGAAGCAGTATGGAATTATCATATAGAGCCATGCTTACAAAAGGGCATCCGGCTCATATCCACATAGCCTCGATTATCGCAGCCGAACCGGCCATTGAGCACATCAGAAAAGTATTTCCCGACGACATTACCACCGTATGGTGCGCTGCCGTAGATCCTGAACTGAACGAGCACTCGTACATTGTACCAGGCTTAGGCGATGCAGGGGATTTATGTTTTGGAGAAAAAGAATAGAAGAAAAGAGAGCGTATTATATAGTAAACAAATCAACAAGACGTTGATTTTGTTACGACATAAATATAAACAAAAAGGAGATATGCCATTTGCGGCATATCTCCTTTTTGTTATTTAGAAAAACAAAACTATTTGACTTCCCAAACATCGTTGGTCATCAACAATTCTTGGAAGTTATGATATTTTTTCGTTTCCTTAATCTCTTTAATCTGTTCCGTTACAGCAGCTTCATAGGTAGGAGCTTCTACATCACGGATAACGCCCAATGCCACTGGAAATTCAGGACCTTCCATCAATGCCAATTTCAACTGCAATGTATGATCATGGCAATGAGCATCGTGAACTAGAATATCTTTTTCAGTGACACCATTCTCTCCAACTCTGACAACTTTTAATCCAAAGCCATTCTGAGCAAGTCCAAATTCACGATCAGCGCCGAACAGCATAGGCTTGCCATGCTCCAAATAAATAGCATTTTGAGCACGAAGTTCTTTAGTCGCTAGAGTCGAATGAGTTCCATCGTTGAAGATAACACAATTCTGAAGCACTTCAACAACAGAGGCCCCCTTATGTTGAGCAGCAGCTTTGAGTACTTCAACAGTAGAAGGACCATCGACAGCGACACAACGTGCAAAGAAACGACCGCGAGCGCCAAAACAAAGTTCGGCAGGACGGAAAGGATCTTCAACTGTTCCGTAAGGAGATGATTTACTAACAAAGCCACGTGTCGACGTTGGGGAATACTGCCCTTTCGTCAACCCATAAATACGATTGTTTAGCAAAATCATATTGAGATCTATATTGCGACGAACAGCGTGTATGAAATGATTTCCACCAATAGCCAAACCATCGCCGTCACCCGATATTTGCCAAATGGTTAAATCGGGATTAGCAACTTTGGCTCCTGTAGCAACAGAAGCCGCACGCCCATGAATAGTATGAAAGCCATAAGTATTGACATAGTACGGCAGACGAGAAGAACAGCCTATTCCGGAGATAACGGCAATATTGTGTGGAGCAACACCAATTTCGGCCATTGCTTTATGAAAATAGCTTAAGAAAGAATGATCTCCACAACCGGGACACCAACGAGGCTGCCCCGATTTATAATCTTGTATGGTATATTGTATTTCGCTCATTTTTAACCCTCCATTAATTTAGTGAATGCATCAACCAACTCACTGATAATAAACGGTTGGCCTTTTACTTCGTTAAATTGACTTACCATCAGTCCAGGAATCTTCATACGCAAATAGCCGGCAAACTGACCTAGGTTTTGTTCAGCTACAACTATCTTTTTGTAACGTTTGAGTACCTCGACCGTATTTTTAGGCAATGGGTTAATAAACTCGAACTGAACGAAAGCAACCTTCTTGCCTTCTTCGCGCATCTGAGAAACAGCAGAATAAAGATGACCATAAGTTCCACCCCAGCCAACTACCAAGAAGTCGGCATCTTCATCACCTTCAACAACTAAATCGGGGACTTCAATTTTAGCCACCTTCATAGCACGATTAGCAACCATTTCATGATGATTGAGAGGATCTGTAGAGATAGCGCCTGTCTTGCTATCTTTTTCCAAACCTCCTATACGATGGGTATAACCTTCCATTCCGGGAACAGCCCAATAACGGACATACGAATCCGGATTACGATAGAAAGGAGTATAATGTCCTTTCATCTCAGAAGTTGCATAAGGAGGATTAATAGCGGGATAATCTTTCAAATCGGGCAATTTCCAAGCAGCAGAGCCGTTTGCAATAAATGCGTCAGTCAAAAGAATAACCGGGGTCATATGCTCCAAAGCTATTTTACAAGCCATATAGGTAGCATCAAAGCAATTGGTAGGAGATGTCGCTGCAATAACTGGCATAGGACTTTCACCACTGCGACCAAAAAGAGCCTGCAATAGATCCGACTGTTCAGCTTTTGTAGGCAAACCTGTAGAAGGTCCCCCACGTTGAACATCAACAACAACCAACGGTAATTCTGCAATGACAGCCAAATTCAACGCTTCGCTCTTGAGACAAAGACCGGGACCGGATGTTGATGTAACAGCCAAATCTCCGGCAAATGCAGCACCGATAGAAGAAGCGCAACCGGAGATTTCATCCTCACATTGCACCGTTTTAACACCCAAAGATTTATGTTTGGATAGTTCATGCAGAATATCAGTAGCCGGAGTAATAGGATATGAACCCAAATAAAGTTCAAGTCCGGACTTCTCCGAAGCGGCAATTAAGCCATAGGCAGTAGCCTTATTGCCTGTAATATCAGTATATAATCCTTTAGCTTTAGCAACTTTCGTTTCTATACGAAAGGTTGATGCAGACGCATGAGTATTGGCGCCATAATTAAAACCAGCGTTTAATACCTTAACATTAGCATCGGCAATGGCTGGCTTCTTTGCAAATTTATCATGAATCATTTTCTCAGCGGCCTCAATCTTACGATTAAAAAGCCAGCATACCAAGCCCAAAGCAAACATGTTTTTGCAACGAATAATGGACTTATTATCCATCCCCGAATCTTTCAATGTCTCTTTACACATAGAAGTTATTGGGGCTTCGATAACATCATTTTTGATGTTCAATTCCTCAAATGGATTGGTTGTCTCAAATTCAGCCTTATCCAGATCTTTCTGGGTATAAGCGTCCGAATCGGTAATAATAATACCTTGAGATTTACAAAATCGAATTTGTGTTTTCAGAGCAGCAGGATTCATCGCGACCAAGACATCGCATTTATCACCCGGTGTGTAAACTGTACCTGCACCAATATGCACCTGGAAGCCGGAAACACCGGTCAACGAACCTTGCGGAGCGCGAATATCAGCAGGATAGTCAGGAAATGTACAGATGTCATTTCCAACCGTAGCCGACACGTTAGAAAAAATGTTACCGGCGAGTTGCATACCATCTCCCGAATCTCCCGAGAAGCGAACGGCAACCTGCTCCAATTCTTTTACTACAGTCTGGTTGATCATAACAAATTATATTAAAGGTCATTATAACATACAGATTGCCTGTAAACAATCCGCACAAAGAGTTTTCAATATTTTAAGGTAAGCACCGACCAATTCCACCCTTTCATTTTCTATTACATCAACATGGCCGTTAGCTAACCGCTCATTTTACATTAACCACTTATTATACCAAAACACAAGCAGCGACTATAACAACACAAAATAATTTTTTGAGTCATTTCTTTTGTATTGCGCTTAGCTTGCACTATCTTTGCAAACCAAATCAATGGTTTCGTAGTTCAACGGATAGAATAGAAGTTTCCTAAACTTTAGATCCGAGTTCGATTCTCGGCGAAACTACTTTCAATAATATAAAGAAAGGGAAAATGCATTTCTGCATTTTCCTTTTTCCTTTTATAACCTTTTTATTAAAATATCAGCTAACAGATACAGTCGAAGCGTTTTCTATCGCAAGGACTTCTTCTGATTCGTCTATTTCTGCTTTGGTTCTATTTTTACTCTTACTAAACACATAATAAGCAATTGGAGACGAAACAAATAATGAAGACAGTGTACCAATAATCACACCAAGTCCCATAGCAAATATAAAACTGCGGATCGAATCACCTCCAAGTATAAATATACAGACTAAAACGATCAAAGTACACAATGATGTATTAATAGTACGACCCAATGTCGAATTAAGAGCTTCGTTAAATATCCGTTTATTAGAACGCTTGGGATACAGATGGAAATACTCACGCACACGATCGAAAATAACCACCTTGTCATTAATGGAATAACCAATAACCGTCAAAATAGCACCAATAAATGTTTGATCTATTTCGAGAGAGAATGGCATCCATCCCCAACATGCAGCATAAATACCCAATATCATAATAGTATCGCTGGCCAAACCCGCAATTGAACCTATACTATATGCAATATTACGGAAACGGAGCAATATATAAAGGCCGATAGCTAAAAGTGCCAAAACAACGCACCAAATAGCTGCAACTTTCATGTCGTTTGCAATACTCGGACCAACTTTGGCAGAGCTAATAATACTACCGCCAGTATGATTTTCACGATCTTTGAATGTTTGCAACGAAATATTCTTCGTTAATAGAGATTTCAAACCAACATATAACTTAGATTCTATTTGTTCATCAACCTGAAATCCGTCCTCTTGCGAGCGATAATTCGTACTAATACGTACAGTACGCCCATCAGTTCCTATAGCTATAACACCAACCGTTGCATCTTTAAATTCCTTAGTCAACAAAGAATTCACTTGTTCAGGTTGCACTTGCTCCTCAAATTGTACTTTATAATCACGGCCACCAGTAAAGTCGATACTTTGGCTCAACCCGCGCACACCTAAAAAGCCTATACTTATAACAACTAAGACAGCAGCTATCGTCAATTGCAACTTGCGTTTTTCAATAAAACGATAATGACAATTAGCCATCAAATTTTTAGAAATCCGCGTACAAAATTTTAAGTTAAGAAACTTATCCTTATTAGTATAATGTTCATAGAAAACACGAGTCATAAATACTGCAGTAAAGAATGAACAGACAATACCTATTAATAGCGTTGTAGCAAATCCACGAATAGGACCAGTACCAAAATAGAACAAAATAATACCCGTAATAATAGATGTTAAGTTAGAGTCAAAAATTGCTGAGAAAGCATGTACATAACCTTCCGAAAGCGCTATTTTAGTACCCTTCCCTGCTCTTAATTCTTCCTTTGTACGTTCATAAATCAAAACGTTCGCATCGACGGCAATACCAAGAGCTAAAACCATACCTGCAATACCAGACATTGTCAATGCCGCTTGGAAGGAAGACAAAATTCCTAACGTAAAGAAGAAGTTGAAGAACAAGGCTCCATTAGCAACCATTCCAGGGATAATCCCATAAATAACGCACATAAACGTCATCAAAAGGACTAAAGCCACAACAAAAGAAATAAAACCAGCTCTAATTGAAGCAGCACCTAAAGAAGGACCTACTACATCTTCTTGAACGATCTTAGCAGGAGCCGGCATCTTACCTGACTTCAATACATTTGCTAAGTCCTTGGATTCTTCTGGGGTAAAATGACCAGTAATTCGAGAACTACCACCTGTAATTTCGTTTATTACATTAGGAGCAGAATATACATATCCATCCAATACGATGGCAATAGACTTATTAATATTTTGTTTAGTCAACTGAGCCCATGCACGCGAACCATCAGAATTCATGGTCATACCTACACATGGTTTACCATATTCGTCAAACTCATCTTTCGCATCTGTAACTACATCACCACCAAGAGGAGCACGTCCATCACGTTGAGTAACACGAATAGCATACAATTCAAAAGTCTGAGCCTTAGGATCCAAATCAGAAGCTTTTACACCCCACATCAAGCGGAGATCTTTAGGCATAACATTTTGGATTTCTGGAAGAGCAAGATAATGATTGATCATAGCCGTATCTTTTGCAAGAGCCAATCCTACAATCGGACCTCTCTGTGCTGGATATTGCTGCAAAACAGAAAGTAATGGATGAGCTTTTTTAGCAGCTTCCAATTCTTTGTTGACTGCCTTCGGTGATTCTTTTGCACCTTTACCACCCTTATTTAATACAGCAGCCAAATGAGACGCTATATTTTTATCATTTTCTTTTTTAACTGCCGGTTTCGGTGTATCCTCTGTATTTTTGTTTACCGCCGTAGAATCAGATTCAGTTTTATTTCCAGCCAAGATACCACGCAAACGATCGTCAGCAGTTTGCATCACAGGTAGAACATCCTTTGAATCGTATGTTTCCCAAAATTCCAAATTAGCAGAACCTTGCAAAAGCTTTCTTACACGACCGGGCTCTTTGATACCTGGAAGTTCAACAAGGATACGACCCATTTTGTTGCCCTTCAGCTCCTGAATATTAGGCTGAACAACTCCAAAACGGTCAATACGGGTACGAAGCACATTATAAGAATTAGTTACTGCTATTTGAATCTCTTCTCGCAATGCTTTTATTACGTCAGCATCAGAAGATTGGAGTAACACCTTCCCTTTTAATTGTTGAGTAGCGAATAGACGAGCCAATGATGCCCCGGGTGCCAATTGATGATACTCTTTCACAAAGAGAGAAACAAGATCACTTTGGCTGCTTGCAGACTCCGAAGCGGCCTTATTTAAAGCTTTATTAAATGTCGGATCGGCATTATTGTTAGCTAAAGTTTTAATTACATCAGGGACAGAAACTTCCAAAATGACATTCATACCACCTTTCAAGTCCAAACCCAAACTGATCTCCATTTCGCGGCAATCTTTAAACGAATAGGCCCACAAATATACCTTTTTGGTGCCAATCGAATCCAAGTAAGCCTGTTCAGCTGCAGGATTTCCTTTTGCAAACTCTTTGGCCTTATTCATATAATGCCGAGTGACAAAAGAGAAAGACAAGTAGAACACGCATACCAAAGTAAGCAATACCGCCAAAACCTTTACAAGTCCTTTGTTTTGCATATAATTTTAATTAGAATTTTATTATTTCTTTTTAGTTTTTCCATTTTGGAATGCAAATATAGGCTTTTTTTCATATTTAAAATAAAAGAAAGTCAAATATTTTGTGTTATAAGGCATTATTTCATTCCGCGGTCTTTCAACAGAGGAGTTAATTCAGGTTCCGAACCCCTGAAATTTTTATATAGTGTCATAGGGTCTTCACTGTCTCCACGCTCCAACATTTCATGGCGGAAACGATCAGCTGTCTTCTTATCGAAAATGCCGTTTTTGGCAAAAACTTCAAAAGCATCGCAGTCCAAAACATTCGACCATATATAGCTATAGTAACCGGCATCATATCCTCCAACTATGTGATTAAAGTAAGTGGTAGAATAACGAGGATCTATCTCAGGAATAAGTCCGATATTACTCATCACATTTTTCTCAAAACGTTCAACATTATACCCATCCATCGTCTTCAGACTATGTAAATTCATATCGAGCAAAGAAGCTGCAAGCAACTCTGTTGTAATAAAACCTTGATTGAACGTCTTTTGAGCCAATATTTTGTTAATCAAACTATCGGGGATAACTTCACCCGTTTTATAATGACGGGCATACATCTTCAACACCTGAGGGGAAAGTGCCCAATGTTCATTAAACTGAGAAAATAATTCGACAAAATCACGAGATACATTTGTACCAGAAACACCAGCATAATTACACTTCGAAAGCATGCCGTGAAGAGCATGTCCAAACTCATGAAACAATGTTTCAACTTCGTCGGCAGTCAACAAAGATGGTATATCACCCACCGGTTTAGTGAAGCTCGCGACATTGCATACAATAGGACGAACATTCTTTTTCTCCTCTCTGTAATTACTCATCCATGCTCCACCGGCTTTCCCGCCTCGTGGGAAATAATCCAAATAAAGAATTGCTAAATGCGATCCATCGGCATCTTTCACTTCAAAGACATTAATATCAGGTTCATACACCGGCATACCTTTGAGCGGAGTTATCGTAATTCCATAAAGTTTGTGAGCACATTCGAAAGCACCATCACGCACATTCTCCAATTTGAAATAAGGCTTTATCTCTTCTTCATTCAAATTATATTTTTCGGCACGCAATTTATCAGTATAATATGCCCAATCCCACGCTTGCAATTTCTCTCCTGTACCCTCTTTGTCCATCATCTGCTGCAACTCGGCCGCTTCTTTCTTCGCTTTGTTCAAAGCATAAGGCCATACGCTCATCATCATTTTAGTTGCGTTAGCCTCATTTTTTGCCATCGTCGGCTCAAGCGAGTAATTGGCATAACAATCAAAACCAAACAATTTTGCCTTTTCTAACCTAAGAGACAATATTTTAGTTATAATCTGTTTATTATCAAATTTGTCCCCACGGTTACACCTATTAATATAGGCCTTGTATATTTTCTCGCGCAAGGGACGAATGGAAGAATACTGCAAGAAAGGGATGCGGCTATCATTGGTTAGTTTAACAAGCCACGTTCCAGACTTACCCGCCTTTTTTGCTTCTTCGGCAGCACTTTTACGATACCAATCAGGCAAACCAGCCAAATCAGATTCTTTGTCTATATACAACGAAAAAGCATTATTCTCGCCCAATACATTTTGTCTGAATTTGAGAGTAGTTTGAGACAGCTCCTTATTTATTTCGCGTAGACGAGTTTGTTTTTCCGAGGAAAGATTGGCACCCGACCGAACAAACTCACGATAAATCTTATCAGTGAGTCTTTTTTGCTCCGTGGTGAGTTTAGCCGTATTTTCATTGTCATGAACGATCTTCACCAACCTGAAAAGTTTCTTATTTAAATGGATATTATCAGAATGTGCTGTCAACAACGGATCCAATTTAGAAGAGAGAGCCATCAACGCATCATTCGTATCGGCATCCAGCATATTGGTATAAACAGGAACCACACGATTCAGAATAGGTGAACTTTCATCAAAAGCCAATATTGTATTTTCGAATGTCGGTTTTTGCTTGTTGTTTACAATTTTATCGATCAATTTGTTCTGTTCTGCTATACCTTTGTCAATAGCAGGCTCATAATCGGTCAGCTTTATCTTATCAAAAGGAGGAACGCCAAATTGAGTTTTAAATTCAGAGAAGAAAGGATTTGAAGCTTTCTGTGCAACACATGGATAAGCCATACTTACAAATAATAAAATTGCTAATAATCTTCCGGTTTTCATGGATATAAATTATGATTAGGTTAAATAGATGATTTATAGGCTATATAGCACCATATCGGATAATGATCCGAAGACTTGATAGACCGATCTACAGTGCAATTATAACTTTGCAGATTCTTACTTATAAGGATATTGTCTATTCTAAAGAAGAACTTATTGCGATTGAACGAAACTCCCAATCCCCAACCAGATTGAGTAAAAGCATCCTTTAGACTGCGCGTAAGAATCTGATGAGCATACGAGAGTGGACTATCATTGAAATCTCCACATACAATAATACTCTTATGGGAAGACTCAGCAATTGTTTGAGCGATAACGCGAGCTTGTTTGGCTCGCAGCACAGATGCATCGGCAAACTTATGCAATAACGAACGATTCTGAGAACGAACATTACCTGTTTTGAACGAATCTAAAAAGCCTTCATATTTCTCCCTATCTTTCAAGGTCAGTTTATTTGATTCCAAATGATTATTGACAAGAGTAAGGGTATCTCCATTAACCGCCAATTCATAGCAAACAGAACCATTGTAACTACTTTGATAGGATATTCTTCGAGCAGACAATACAGGAAAACGAGAAAATAGTGCCAGCTTATTACCGCTATTTTTATCCCCTACTACAGTGACATCTTTATAGGGATAGTTTTTCATCATTTCTTGGATATATGCTTCATTGACATATTTACCGGTAGAATGGGAAGTGCCATACTCCTGCAAACAAATAATATCCGCATTACTTCTTGCCAAGTATTGCAAAATAGAGTTCTCGCCATTCACTTTCTCCATATTATTAAAAGACATTACATTATAGGACAAGAGTTTTATTCTTGCAGAAGGAACGTCTTTTGAATGCAAATTCATGGGGAAATAAGTTCTGATTTGAGGTATGCCTATCAGTAATGCGGTAAGAGATACAAATCCGAATTTATAATGGAATATAATCCAAAAGAAAATAAAACAAATATTAGCCACCAATAGAACCGGAAATACAAGCCCTGCACAAGAAAGCATAGGATATTTCTCCGGCGATATATAGGGCGAATAAGCAGACAGTAAGAAAGCGAATGCTGCCAAAAAATTGACAAGCAGAATAACAAAAGCCAATATGGAACGAATATGAGCCATTACTTTTATTTTTTACTTGCGTCAAACAGACGCTTTTTCTCTTCCGAAGAAAGGCTGCCATATCCCGACTTTTTTAGTTTATCGAGAATACGGTCTATCTCTTCATCTTTTTTCTTTTTACGCTGATTGTATTCGGCGTCGGTTTCTTGACGTACGTTATCATAGTAATGGACCTGCATTTTAGGCCTCCGGTGCCAAGTATGATATCGAAACAATCTGAAGAAGAAATCCAATAGTTTGTTAATCCATCGAGTCAAGTCTATGCCCTTATTCAATAATACAGCAAAAAGTAAACCGCCCAAAGCTCCACCCAAATGGGCGATATGCCCTCCGGCATTGGAAGATGTGACAAACATTAAATCTATCACAACTACAAACAGAGCCAGATATTTCAGACTGACATTACCGACTAAAAACAACTGAACCCGATAATTAGGCTCCCTATAGGCTACGGCAATGATAATAGCTAGTATTGAAGCCGATGCCCCCACCACAACAGACGACTCTAAAGCCGGCTGAAAATAAGGGAAGACATTATAGCACAACATAAACAAAGCACCGCCCACAATTCCACCCAGCAGATACAATCCTCTCAAGTGCTTGGAGGAAAAAAACATCAGAAAGATTTTGCCAAACCAATAAAGGCAAAGCATATTGAATAATATATGCCATACGCCGGCATGCATAAACATATAAGTTATCACCGACCATGGCTGCACCAAAAATCGACCGACAGATGCCGGCAACGCAAGAAAAGAGAACGAAGCATATTCTTCGAAACCGGATAATTTTAAGATAACTCCGGCAAGAGTCGTCACAACGAAAATAGCCACATTAATATATATCAGCTGTATGACTACGTCTCCGTTGCGAAATTTTTCTCGCAAATCAGTAATGATAGTTCCCATTATTGTTTTTATTCTTGTGCTTCCAATAAAGTATCAAAATCAATCCAAAGAGCATACCTCCCAAATGTGCAAAATGGGCAACATTGTCACTCGGATTATTTGATATGGCAGACCAAAGTTCAATCACAACATATCCGACAACGAACCATTTGGCTTTAATCGGGAAAGGCAAAGGGAAAATAAACATTTTGTCATTAGGATAAGTCATACCAAATGCCAACAATATGCCATAAACAGCACCCGAAGCTCCAACCGTGGTCATCATATTAAGATAAGCGCCCATCGGAACAACATTGGCACCTATATTAACTCCTGCATATTCAGAAAGAACAGTGATATAATAGATGTACTGAACAGCCTCTTGAACCAATCCAGCTCCAATACCACATATTATATAAAAAATAAGAAACTTTTTAGGCCCCCATGTCTGTTCCAAGATGCGTCCAAACATCCAAACGGCAAACATATTAAAGAATATATGAGTAAAACCGCCATGCATGAACATATAAGTCACAAGTTGAGCTACATTAAAGTCTTTGGCAAGAAAAAAGTGCAATCCTAAATAGGCAGACAAATCTATACCATAGTTTGTAGCTACTAAAGTGGCCATAAATACTATTACATTAATAATTATAATGTTCTTAGTAATCGGCGGAGTAGAGAATGCATTCATATTAACACGGATAAAATAATTATTTTGACGGCAAAAATACAAAATAATATCGGTAAACTATGCCAATTCATAAGGCAGATTATTATTTTTCACCATTCCAATTGTTTTTTTTCGTGTATTTATTTGTAAATTAAGAATTTGTTACTTATTTTTGCCTATGCAATTAATAAAAGGGAATTTGTTTAATTTAAAATTCTAACCATTACATTTTTATCATGAACAAAGCTGAACTAATTAGTGCTATTGCTGCCCAATCGGGATTAAGCAAAGCTGATTCCAAGAAAGCGTTAGATGCTTTCATTTCTACTGTTACCAACACTCTAAAAGCTGAAAGCAAAGTAGTTTTGGTAGGTTTTGGAACTTTCTGTGTAGGAAAGAGAGGAGCTAGAATAGGTATCAACCCCGCAACAAAAGCTCCCATTCAAATACCAGCTAAGAAAGTTGCCAAGTTCAAAGCAGGAGCTGAATTGACAAAAGCTGTAGAATAGAAGTATCTTTCTCATCAACTTTTATAAAGTATATACTTTGCCAAACAAACGCATATACTTTGAAAGATAAAGGTATATGCCCTCCCGAAAGGAAAAGCATATACCTTTTATTTTTCAGATTTTAGTCCACCCACACATCTGAACCTATTGTTTTATCTACGAATTGTATCTCTCATCGATGATACAATCGGCTTATTGACTGTGCATTATGTCTAGGTTATGACGTAAAGTGTATGCCATTAGGCATTCTGATACTTTCTTCTCCAAACCTAAGTCAAAAGCCCCTGTAGGGCACTATTTTCACAACCACCTCACCGTTCGAATGTAAGCCGAATAAGAACAAGGCATAAATGCATTCCGCTCAAGTCATTGATATACAGCGAGAAAATCATAAGGACGAAAATAAATGTTTGTATGTATAAACTTTTATTTTCGTCCTTATGAATTTTTATGTTCGCCCTTATCATTTTTTGAGAACACTGTACAAAATTCTTCAATTGAGAGAGGTGACCTCTGCTAGGATAAAAAAGTATCAGTGCAGGGACAAATATTCACCTCGGAAAACGTTTTGAAAAACGACTTCGAGAGACCCATCTATCAGTTGGTGCGTCCCTGCATCAATGGGATGTGCATGCTTCGAAAATGAAAAATGTTATTGAGGATGAGAACAAAAGATACGCATGTCGTTGCCATAACTTTAGTAAGTAGTAACGGTAAGATACATACGGCACTTGCGACTCACGCCCGTGAGTCGCAAGTGTCCTATGTTAGTTTTTTCGGTGACGTCCTTAAGTTTTTTCGAAAACATATGGACGAAAATATTTTTAGGGGCATATGTCGTTTCGATAACATAAAGAAGACATCGATTCGAGTTTATGCGCCACTTCTATGCGGCCAACGGGAGAATAAGCATACCGATGGATTGTCGCATTTATTTACCCGATAACTTTCATCGCGAATGAGTTGCTTGTCTGGATGAATAGAATATACTCGTTTTTGCGAAAACGGGCTCTCAACCATCTGTATGGTATCATTTAGAATCGTTCTAAGAAGAGGTCAGCCGAAAATAAGCTGCCTACAATATGCTCTTGACCCGATTTTGAGACCTTTTTCCGCTGGCGTTGTATAAGGTGCATCGTTAACATATTGTGAGATAGCGCATAATGGTGTCATACGGAGGTGGCAAAGTCTCTCGTAATTTGGGAGATTATCCCAAACAGCTTCAATTAATGTAAAAATAAATCTTATACATATTCACCGCATTTTTACCAGTGAGCCGCGTTATAACAGCCGATCCGTTCGACTAAAATTATTTGCTCTTCATCAACACATTCTTGCGACAGTAGGTATGACATACACAAAGCCTCTAAGCTTTTTTAGAAAGATACAGCCATAGCATCTTTTATTTTTGCAGCTACAATATCGACTTTAGCATTTTATAATTTACTACTGCCATTCATTATTTTCAATCTTAGCTTTGTTTTTACGCCTTAAACATTGTAACTTTGCACCCCAAAACAGTTTGATTATGAAGATAGAAGATAAATTGATCCCATCAGTCATCGGAGCACTCAAAGCTCTATACGGAGAAGATGTTTCGACAGACAAGATACAGTTGCAAAAAACGAGAAAAGAGTTCAAGGGACACCTTTCATTGGTTGTTTTTCCTTTCTTGCGCATGTCGAAGAAGGGGCCGGAACAAACAGCGACCGAAATTGGTAACTATCTGAAATCAAACGATCCCGACATTGAAGACTTCAATGTTATCAAAGGCTTCCTAAATCTCGTCATTGCTTCATCGGCATGGATCAACTTATTGAACGATATTCATTCGGAACATCATTATGGCATTACCGAACCGACAGACAAATCACCGCTTGTAATGATCGAATTTTCTTCTCCCAATACCAACAAACCGCTCCATTTGGGACACATGAGAAACAATTTGTTGGGCAATGCACTTACAAACATCATAAAAGCCAACGGAAATAAAGTAGTAAAAACGAACATCGTTAACGACCGTGGCATTCATATCTGCAAATCAATGTTGGCGTGGAAACTTTATAGTAATGGAGAGACTCCGGAATCTTCAGGAAAAAAGGGCGATCATCTGGTAGGCGACTATTATGTAGCTTTCGACCAACACTATAAAGCTGAAGTCAAACAGTTGATGACAGAAAAAGGCATGACGCAAGAAGAAGCTGAAGCTGCCTCTCCTTTGATGCAAGAAGCCCATCACATGTTGGTAAAATGGGAAGCCGGCGATCCGGAAGTACGATCGCTTTGGGAGAAAATGAACGAATGGGTTTATGCCGGTTTCGATGAGACGTATCGCAAGATGGGCATTTCGTTCGACAAAATATATTACGAATCGAACACTTATTTGGAAGGTAAAGACAAGGTGCTCGAAGGACTGAGCAAGGGACTATTCTTTAAAAAAGAAGACGGCTCCGTATGGGCCGACCTCACAGACAAAGGACTCGATCAGAAACTTCTACTTCGCAAAGATGGCACGTCGGTATACATGACTCAAGATATTGGTACAGCCGATCAACGCTTCAAAGACTATCCCATTAACAAAATGATATATGTGGTGGGGAACGAACAAAACTATCATTTCCAAGTTCTTTCTATCTTACTCGACAAACTGGGATTTGAATGGGGCAAAGATTTGGTGCACTTTTCATACGGCATGGTAGAACTTCCCGAAGGGAAAATGAAATCCCGCGAGGGAACTGTAGTGGATGCCGACGATTTGGTGGGCGAAATGATTAACACAGCCAAAGAGACATCTCAAGAGCTAGGAAAGTTGGACGGCCTGTCGCCAAGCCAAGCAGACGACATCGTACGTATTGTAGGACTGGGAGCTTTAAAATATTTCATTCTCAAGGTAGACGCCAGAAAGAATATGACTTTCAACCCGAAAGAATCCATTGATTTCAACGGCAACACCGGACCTTTCATTCAATACACGTATGCCCGCATCCGTTCCGTGCTACGAAAAGCAGAAGAAATGGGTATCGCACTTCCGAATAAGCTGCCGAACGACCTGCAACTTTCCGAGAAAGAAGAAAGCCTCATTCAAATGCTTGCCGACTTTGCCGCAACCGTTCGTCAAGCCGGCACAGACTATAGTCCTTCGATTATTGCCAATTATATCTACGACTTGGTAAAGGAATACAATCAATTCTACCACGACTATAGTATTCTACACGAGAAGAACGAAGATACTCGCATTTTCCGTATCGTTCTTTCGGCCAACATTGCCAAGGTTGTCAAATTGGGTATGGGACTACTAGGCATCGAGGTGCCCGAAAGGATGTAAGCAAAAGATTTACACTAAACATTAATAAATAAACATGATTAACGAAAAAACGGGAACGGACTTTAAATCCGCAACCGCCAACGAAGAGAAAAGACTCTTCATCGAAACTTATGGCTGCCAAATGAATGTGGCAGACAGTGAAGTTGTAGCCTCTGTAATGAAAATGGCCGGTTACGATTTAACCGACTCGCTCGACAACGCCGATGCTGTTTTTCTAAACACTTGCTCGGTAAGAGAAAATGCCGAACACAAAATTTATAACCGATTGGAAGCGCTACACGCCTTGCAAAAAAAGAGAAAGCTTATCATCGGAGTACTAGGCTGCATGGCAGAACATGTAAAAGATGATTTAATAGAAAATCATTATGTCGACTTAGTAGCTGGGCCGGACGCATACCTCACACTTCCCGGGCTGATTGCGTCTGTCGAAGCCGGAGAAAAAGCAATCAACATCGAATTGTCTAAGACAGAAACATACCGAGATGTCATCCCGTCGCATATCTGTGGCAACCACATTTCGAGTTTTGTCTCCATCATGAGAGGCTGCAACAATTTCTGCACCTACTGTATCGTACCTTACACAAGAGGCCGAGAAAGAAGCCGGGATATCGAAAGCATTCTCAACGAAGTAAAAGATCTGGAAGCCAAAGGATACAAAGAAATCACGCTTTTGGGGCAAAATGTCAATTCTTATCAGTTTGAGCGCAAAGACGGTTCGCTTGTCTCTTTTCCGATGTTGTTGCAGACGGTTGCTCTCGCAGTGCCTGATGTACGAATCAGATTCACCACTTCTCACCCGAAAGATATGAGCGACGAAACACTTCATGTCATTGCCGACGTACCGAATGTTTGCAAACACATTCATCTTCCAGTGCAAAGCGGTAGTTCGCGCATATTGAAAGCTATGAACAGAAAATATACCAGAGAATGGTATCTTGACAGAGTAGCTACCATCCGCAAGATTATTCCAGATTGCGGACTGAGCACCGATATTTTCTGTGGTTTTTGCGGCGAAACAGAAGACGACCATCGTCAGTCACTTTCATTAATGATGGAGTGTGCTTACGATTCGGCCTTCATGTTCAAATACTCCGAACGCTCCGGCACCTATGCCTCAAAGCATCTGCCCGATGATGTTCCAGAAGAAACAAAGATTGCTCGATTAAACGAAATTATCCAGCTGCAAAATCAACTTTCCGCAGAGTCCAATGCACGTTGCATAAGCAAAACATTCGAAGTTCTTGTCGAAGGAGTGTCAAAGCGTTCACGAGAACAACTCTTTGGGCGCACAGAGCAAAACAGAGTTGTTGTTTTTGACAAAGGCAGTCATCGTATCGGCGATTTCGTGCATGTTCGTATCACAGCAACTACTTCGGCAACCCTCATTGGCGAAGAAATTTAAAAGAAATTCATTACGCCATACTGACATGTACTGAATAAGTTTGTGTCAACTTATTCAGTACATGTCAAAGGCTATTTGTACTTCATTCCCAAATTATACATAATAAATCCGTATGTATCGGATTGTTCTTCGAGTACTTTAGTCATAGGCTTACCGCTACCATGTCCAGCTTTACTATCAATACGGATGATGGTAGGATTGTTGCCTTTATTGCAAGCCTGCAAAGTTGCGGCAAACTTAAAAGAATGGGCAGGAACTACTCGGTCGTCATGATCGGCGGTAGTGACCATCGTAGCTGGATATTTTACTCCGGGTTTCAGATTATGCAAAGGCGAATAACCTTTCAGATATTCAAACATCTCTTTACTATCTTGGCTAGTACCATAATCGCTTGCCCAATTCCAGCCAATCGTAAACTTGTGATATCGAAGCATATCCATCACACCAACTTCGGGAACTGCTACTTTAAAAAGATCGGGGCGTTGAGTCATGCAAGCGCCTACCAGCAAGCCTCCGTTAGAACCACCCAAAATGGCTATCTTATCTTTATTGGTATATTTTTCTTTAATGAGATATTCGGCAGCCGCAATAAAATCGTCAAACACATGTTGCTTCTGCATCTTTGTTCCGGCAATATGCCACTCTTCTCCATATTCGCTACCACCTCTAAGATTGACTTGTACGTAGATACCGCCATTCTCTAAAAAAGGAATCCGCGAAACCGAGAATCCAGGATTCATGCTTATACCAAAACCACCGTAGCCATAAAGGAGTACAGGATTCTTGCCGTTCTTCTTCAAATCTTTTTTATAAGTCAAAAACATAGGGACTTTGATACCGTCTTTACTGGCAAAGAATACTTGTTCGGTAACAAAATCATTTGCATTGAACTGAACTTTAGGAGCGCGAAATAATTCGTAAGCGTTCTTATCCATATCGTATTTGTAAGTAGCGCCGGGGATAATAAACGAAGTGAAACTGAAGAAACACTCTTTATCATCTTTTTCTCCACTGAAAGCGACCGATCCCAACGATGGCAAGTTTATCTCTTGAATCTCGGTCCCATCCAACCCGTAGACAAAAGCATGGTTGGCAGCATCTTTATCGTAAGTGAGAAATAGCTTGCCACCGATAATGGACACACTGGACAATACATTTTTTGATTCAGGAATCAATTCGACCCAATCTTTCAATTCTGGTTTGTTTATATCGGTCACCATCACTCTCCCTTTAGGAGCTTTATAAGTTGTATAAATATAAATCTTTCCGTTGAATATTTCAACCGGACTATAAGAGTAATCCATATCGCTTGCCATTAATTGAAACTCAGCGTCAGGCTTACTCAAATTTTTGACATATAAAGCGTTTCCACGTCCGTCACCACTTTCATACAGAAATTGCATGGTTTCATCTTCGTCTAACGAAGAAGTATAAAAACGACGTGGATATTTGGGATTCTGATAAACCAACTTATCTTCAGACTGCGGAGTGCCTAACTTGTGGTAATATACTTTATGATTTTCATTCACATTGGAGAGCCCTGTGCCCTGAACCGGAGCATCATAAGCGCTATAGTAAAAGCCATCTCCTTGCCAAGAAGCATCGCTGAACTTCACCCACTTGAGATGATCGTCCAGCAAACGGCCGGTAAGGGCATCCATCACATAAATTTCCATCCAGTCCGATCCACTGCGAGAAATAAGATAAGCGGCATATTTTGCATCTTTAGAGAAAGATAGTCCTTGCAACGCGACCGTTCCGTCGGCAGAAAGCTTGTTCGGATCCAGAAAGACCCGAGGAGAGGTATTAAGTGCATCTTGTATATAAATCACACTTTGGTTTTGCAATCCATCATTTTTAGAAAAGATATATTTACCGTGTTTCTTGCTTGGCAAACTTATCTTCTCGTAATTGGCAAGCTCCGTCAAACGTTTCAACAATTTGTCACGAAAGGGTATTTTAGACAAATATTCGTTCGTCACTTTACGCTGAGCTTGAACCCAAGCTGCTGTAGCCGCACTTGTATCGTTCTCCAGCCAACGATAAGGATCAGGAACTTTCACACCAAAGTAAACATCCACAGTATCCACCTTCGCCGTCTGTGGATAGAACAATTTGTGCTGTTGAGCCCAAGAAGTTATTGACATAACCATTGTCAGTAAAATTAAAGTTACTTTCTTCATAATCTATAGATAGTTAAATTTGATACCGTCGCAAAACGCTTTTTCAAACAGTTGTAAAGATAATGATTTTTTTCCTATTTACAACATTTTACATCAGCGCGGCATAACTTGGGAATAAAAGGATAAATTTTTGGATTTATTTTTTGTATTGCTCTCGGCTTGCAGTATCTTTGCAACGTCTTTTAATATAAGGAAATAATACAAACTTACTATATGGATAAAAAATACAAAAGAACAACCGTCACCTCGGCGCTTCCCTATGCCAACGGTCCCGTTCATATTGGTCACTTGGCAGGCGTATACGTGCCTGCAGATATCTATGTCCGCTACCTTCGTCTGAAAAAGGAAGACGTATTGTTTATTGGCGGTTCGGATGAACATGGTGTCCCTATCACAATCAGAGCACGCAAAGAAGGAGTAACGCCTCAAGATATTGTAGATCGCTATCACAACCTGATTAAGAAATCTTTCAAGGAATTTGGTATTTCTTTCGATGTGTATGGCAGAACATCCAGTGACATACATAAAAAGACGGCTACTGAGTTCTTCGAAAAGCTATATGAAGACGATAAGTTTGTAAAGAATACGAATCAACAATATTACGATCCGGAAGCTAAACAGTTTCTTGCCGATCGCTATATCACCGGTACCTGTCCCCATTGCGGCAACGAAAATGCTTATGGTGACCAATGCGAGAAATGCGGTACGTCGCTGAGCCCGATGGAATTGATTAATCCCAAGAGTGCCATTAGCGGAGCAAAGCCTGAACTTAGGGAAACGACCCACTGGTATTTACCCCTTGACAAATACGAAGACTGGTTGCGCCAATGGATTCTTGAAGATCATAAAGAATGGCGCCCCAACGTTTACGGGCAGTGCAAAAGTTGGCTTGATATGCACTTGAAACCTCGTGCTGTAACCCGCGACTTGGATTGGGGTATTCCCGTTCCGGTAGAAGGGGCAGAAGGCAAAGTGCTTTATGTATGGTTTGACGCACCTATCGGATATATCTCGAATACCAAAGAACTGTTGCCCGACTCATGGGAAAAATGGTGGAAAGATCCCGAAACCCGTCTCGTTCATTTTATCGGCAAAGACAATATTGTATTTCACTGTATTGTATTCCCTTCAATGCTAAAGGCCGAAGGTAGCTATATACTTCCCGACAATGTTCCTGCCAATGAGTTTTTGAATCTGGAAGGTGACAAGATTTCAACTTCGAAGAATTGGGCTGTATGGCTCAATGAATATTTGGAAGACCTCCCCGGCAAACAAGATGTGTTGCGCTATGTACTCACAGCGAATGCCCCTGAAACCAAAGACAATGACTTTACATGGAAAGATTTTCAGGCGCGCAACAACAACGAACTGGTTGCCGTATACGGTAACTTTGTGAATCGTGCGTTAGTACTCACAGACAAATACTTTGATGGTAAAGTACCTGCGATCATAGAGCTAACGGATTATGACAAACAAACCATCAACGAATTTATTGGTGTAAAAGAGGAAGTCGAAAAATTGCTTAATGTATTCAAATTCCGCGATGCGCAAAAAGAAGCAATGAACTTAGCCCGTATCGGTAATAAATATCTTGCCGATACAGAGCCATGGCATCTCATCAAGACCGACAAACAAAGAGTAGCTACTATCCTTAATATCTCTCTGCAATTGGTTGCTAATCTAGCGATAGCTTTCGAACCTTTCCTTCCATTCAGTTCAGAGAAACTACGCCAGATGCTCAATATGAAAGACTTTAATTGGGAGAATCTGGGACATACCGACTTGCTTGAAGAAGGACATCAATTGGCGAAGGCCGAACTGCTGTTCGAAAAGCTTGACGATTCAGTAGTAGAAGCTCAAGTACAAAAGTTGGAAGACCGTAAAAAAGAAAATGCAGAGAAGAATTATCGGGCCAATGAAATCAGACAAACAATAGAGTTCTCTGATTTCGAGAAACTTGATATTCGTGTAGGTACAGTGTTGGAATGCCAAAAAGTACCTAAAGCCGACAAGCTATTACAGTTTCTAATTGATGACGGATTGGACAAACGGACTATTGTGAGCGGAATAGCTAAACATTATAGTCCCGAAGAACTGGTGGGCAAACAAGTATGCTTTGTGGCTAATCTTGCCCCTCGCAAATTGAAAGGCATTGAAAGTCAAGGAATGATTTTATCTGCCGAAAACGTAGACGGTTCTCTTGCCGTTATTAGCCCAAGCAAAGAAGTAAAGCCCGGTAGTGAAGTTAAATAAAAACTAATTCAAAAGAGACGATGAATGCCAATATAATAAGATATAAATTGATATGTACGTATAAGCGAATTGTATGGAAATATAAGCTGGAAATACTTAAGTTCAAAATTATACATTATTATAAGCATCAATCGGCCTATGATGAGAGTATTAGAAATACGGTAAATTATATCAAGAAGCATCCGCTATGTCCTATTCCTAATCCTCTTATTGATAAATACAGATGGCAAGATGTGGCAGTGTTTAAAGATAGCACTACATCTCTATATTATGTGATACATGAAAACAAGAAACTTTTTTTCAAACGTTCTTATGTTACACCCGTTTCTGTTCAACGTACTTATACATCCCTTCTTATTGAACAGGATCAGGAATCGCCACACTGCTATACAGATAATCAATTTCACGTAAATAATGACGATATCCTTTATGACGTGGGTTCTGCTGAAGGCATTTTCTCTCTCTCTAATATAGAGAAAGCAAAACATGTTATATTGTTCGAGAAAGATGAAGAATGGATCGAAGCATTAAAAGCGACATTTGCTCCTTGGAAAGAGAAAGTGACTATAATACAAAAATACGTGTGCGATAAAAATGATATTAATAACATTAGCGTAGATTGTTTTATAAAGAAGTCTTTACTGCAACCGGATTTTATGAAAGTAGATGTTGAAGGTGCAGAAGAATCTGTCTTACAAGGAATGAAAGATACACTTGAGTATAAATCATTGAAAATAGCTCTATGCACTTATCACTATGCTAAAGACTATAAAAAATTCTTCGATTTTTTTACTCGTTTACATTCTCAGATAACTACCTCTGAAGGATTTATGATCCCATTTAACGATATGAAACCGCCTTACCTTCGGAAAGGCTTAATAAGAATTGTCACATCATAACAAATGGACGAATCGACTTTAAAAGGGAAAACGGCAAAAGGGCTATTTTGGGGAGGAATGAGCAATGGCGTACAGCAACTATTGAATCTCTTCTTCGGCATCTTTCTTGGTCGAATTCTTAATACCGATGATTATGGCATGGTAGGAATGCTTATAATCTTTACTGTTATAGCCAGCTCGTTACAAGAAAGTGGCTTCACCAACGCATTAGTAAACAAGAAGGATGCTTCACACAAAGATTTTAATGCTGTATTCTGGTTCAGCATGCTCTTAGGACTGACTTTATACATTATACTCTTTTTCTGTGCACCTTTGATAGCACATTTCTATCATAAGCCCGAGTTAACTCCGTTGGCGAGATTTCTTTTCTTAGGTTTTCTCATGTCAAGTACTGCAACAGCCCATAGCGCCATCTTATTCAAGCGGCTCATGGTGAAGCAAAAAGCGATTGCCCAGATTAGTGGATTAACCATCTCTGGCATAATAGGAGTTATAATGGCATTAAACGGAATGGCTTATTGGGGAATTGCAACGCAAAGTCTAATTTATATATTAGTAACGAACTCCCTCTTTTGGTATTTTTCTCCATGGCGTCCAACCTTATCAATCAATTTCAGACCTCTAAAACAAATGTTCGGATTCAGTAGTAAAATACTAATAACCAATATTTTTATCCAGATTAATAATAATATCCTCCCTGTAATATTGGGACGGCTCTTTTCGACAGCCGAAGTAGGATATTATACTCAGGCCAATAAATGGGATAGTATGGGATATTCGCTGATAGGTAATATGGTGAATGGTGTAACCCAACCTGTATTAACAGCAGTCTCAGATGATCAAACTAGACAACGTAACGTATTTCGTAAAATGCTCCGATTCACATCGTTTATTTCCTTCCCTGCCATGTTTGGATTGGCGCTCGTGGCACACGAACTTATTGTCATTGCTGTAACGGATAAATGGTTACCGTGTGTCACTATTTTACAATGGCTGTGCATTTGGGGAGCATTTTTCCCAATAACTACTCTCTATACTAATTTAATAATTAGCAAAGGCAGATCCAACATTTACATGTGGAATACTATTGCGCTAGGCATTATACAACTAGCGGCATTACTATTTGTTCATCCTTACGGCATTCAAGCAATGATTATAACATTTGTGGTAATTAATGTCGGTTGGCTATCTATATGGCAATATTTTGTATGGAAACTGCTTGGTCTCACATTGATAAAAGCTTTAAAAGACATTTTACCCTTTACTTTCTTTGCTTTTGCTACAATGACCGTAACTTATTTTATCACACTTGATATCAGCAATATTTATATTCTTTTCATCACAAAGATAGTTATCGCTACAGCCATCTATATTTTTACAATGTGGATCACCAGTTCCGTCGTTTTTAAAGAAAGCATACAATTTCTTTTGAACCGTAAAAAATAAAAGGAAGAGATGATTAGCGTTGTCATACCCCCATACGACAAGGGACGATATATCAAAAAAGCTGTTTGCTCTGTTTTGAATTTGTATAACGCTTCTTCCATTTGTGTTTTTCTGAAGAAACTCAATACTTTTTATATTTATTACTTTCTTTTCAGTATGAATAGAAGAAAAATAACATTAAAAACTTAAACGCAGGTAGGATGATAACATTAGTACCTATTGGAGGATTAGGAAATAGAATGAGGGCTTTTGCTTCGGGTATAGCTCTATCTAGAGCAACGAACCAACAACTTCGTGTTTTTTGGATAAAAGACAAAGGGTTGAACTGCCGTTTTGATGAATTGTTCTGCTATCCAAAGATCAATAATCTTGTTATAAAGGAGCATTCTTTCTGGAATAAATTTGCTATTGATTATCCTAGAAAGAGTAACGCCTATCTCCCCAAATTCTTTCATCCACTACTTTTTGATGGCAGGTTATACGGTAAAGAATCAACTAAAGATGCTATGGACTTTCCATCATGGGTACTTCATTATCGTCATCCGTATATTGCAAGTTTTAGTCCGTTTTTCGATGCGACGGAAGTAAAGTGGCAAGATGTTTTCAAACCCAAAAGAGAGTTGGATGAAAAAGTAAAAAGTAACTTCCATTCTTTTAATGCACATACGGTAGGAGTTCATATACGTCGATCGGACAATGTACAATCTATTCAAGAAAGTCCTATCGAATTATTTGTTGAAGCTATTCAAAAAGAACTCGAAAGTTGTCCTGAAACCACATTCTTTGTTTGTTCAGACTCTATGGAAATTAAAAAAATATTGAGCGAAAAATTTAATAAGAATATCATACTCTCATCCGAGAAAGGTTCCAGAGACAATGAGACAGGTATCAAAGGTGCGCTAGTCGACTTGTTCACTTTAGCAGGATGTGACAAAATATTCGGTTCATATTATAGTTCCTTTTCAGAAATAGCAGCTCTACTTGGCAATAAGCCATTAAAAATAATAAGAAAACACAAATGACAAGAGTAACAATATATCCGAACCTTTTATTAAATCCCGAAACAAGACCTAATCCTTATATCAGCGATTTAATTACTGCTTTATCTTTCCAAAAAGAGATAGAGATTGCAAACCGGAGCAGCAAAAATCCACTATTAAGCATACTAAATATAAAAGCCCAAGGCGATGTTTTTATCTTCAATTGGCTAGAAGATGTCATCTTCCAAAAATACGGGATACTACAATTTCTAGCGGCTATTTATCTTATATTATCAATCAAACTGAGAGGTAAACAATTCATCTGGATGTTGCACAATAAGAGTTCCCATACAAAGAAATATTCTTTAGCAACAAAATGCCTCCGAATACTATTAGCACGTTTCTCTTCGATAATCATTACACATGCTAAAGAAGGAATTGAACTGATAAAATCGGAATATCCTTATGCAACCCAAAAGAGTCTTTATATAGAGCATCCTACAAAAAACCGCCTTTTTCTAAACAACTCAAAACCCTATGAAGAACGAGAATTCGATGTTTTAATATGGGGTACTATATCAAGATACAAAGGGGTTACCGAATTTGTTCAATTTATCAAGGAACAAAAAAGAGACTCCTTAAAAGTGTGCATAATAGGCAGATGCTCATCTAGTGAACTGCAAAGAGAACTATTAGAAGCAAAGACTATTAATACCACCATTATAAATGAAAGCCCTTCGTTCGAAGATTTGGCAGATTATGTAAATAATAGTCGCTTCGTATTAGTACCCTATCATTCAGAATCGATTCTGAGCTCAGGCGTATTGATGGATTCTTTATCTTTTGGCGCAAAAGTAATTGGTCCCAACGTAGGATCTTTTGCCGACTATTCACATAGTACAGAGGTCAATGTCTATACTTTCGAGCATTTTGATGAAATTCCTTCTATCATTACTAGATATTCTAATCAAAGCATATCTATTGAAAAGTATCATTCGTTTTTAGAAAAATACAGTTGGCCTTTATATGCTAATCAAATAGCAAAATTATTTAATCGAAATAAATAACTTCACCTAAAAATACAATATATGCTAGCTCCCATATTATTATTCGTATACAACAGGCCCAGACACACCAGGCAGCTCATCCAATCGCTGTTAACAAACGAACTGGCCGCCCAAAGCCAATTGATAATCTATTCAGATGCTCCTCAAAACGAAATGGATCGTTTGGCAGTAGAAAAAACCAGAAACTACATACATTCCATTAAGGGATTCGCTACTTTATCGATTATTGAAAGAGAAAAAAATCACGGATTGGCAAGAAATATTATAGACGGGGTAACAACACAAATCAATCGATACGGTAGAATTATTGTTCTCGAAGATGATTTAATCGTAGCCCCCTACTTTTTACAATTCATGAACGATGCGCTGGAAATATACAAAGACGAGCCCAAAGTAGGACATATACAAGGATGTGATTTTACGAACGACGATTCGTTGCCAGATACTTTCCTTATTAAATGGACCGGTAGCTGGGGATGGGGTACATGGAAGAGAGCATGGGAGCTATTTAATCCTAATGGCGAAGAATTACTAAAGCAACTAGAATCACGCAAACAAACAAGGATGTTCGATTTTGATGGCAACTATCCTTTTACCCGAATGTTGCGTCGCCAAGTTTCTGGAGCCAATCATTCGTGGGCCATTCGTTGGAACGCTTCACTCTTCCTGTCAGACGTCCTGTCACTCAACGTGGGTAAGTCGTTAGTACGCAATACGGGATTTGACAGTAGCGGAACCAATTGTGGGGGTGGAGATCTGTATGATTCAAAAATATGGAAAGCACCTCTTTCAGTAGTAAAAATCAGTCCCATAAGAGAAGATAAAGACGCCCGAAAGGTCTATGAAAGATATTACCACCGAACAAACTGTTTTATGGCAAAAGCTATAAGGCGAATAAAACGGACTTTAAAAGGAGATTTTGGTGCATAAACAATATAATGTACCAACAAAATAAGTAACTTTGTGATAGTAAAGAGATAACTATGAGAGTACTTTTAATTAATACTTCAGAGAGAATAGGCGGAGCCGCTATTGCTGCAAATCGCCTAATGGAATCCTTAAAGAACAATGGCATTAAAGCCAAACTACTGGTTCGTGATAAACAAACCGAAGAAATAAGCGTAGTGGGGCTGGAAAAGACCTGGCTTCATATTGTGAAATTCGTTTGGGAACGTTTTATTATTTGGAAAGCCAACCACTTTAAAAAAAACAACCTCTTTGCGGTGGATATAGCCAACTGTGGCACAGATATCACCGTATTGCCTGAATTCAAACAAGCAAATGTTATCCATCTACATTGGATAAATCAAGGCATGCTCTCTCTGAAAATCATTCGGAAGATTCAGCAATCCGGCAAACCCATCGTCTGGACAATGCACGATATGTGGCCTTGTACCGGAATATGCCACCATGCTAGAGAGTGTACTAATTTTCAGACCGAATGCCACTGTTGTCCCTACCTCTATGAAGGCGGTTCAGAGAAAGATCTCTCCTACCGAATATTTAAGAAAAAGATGAGATTATACAAGAGCGCCCCCATCATCTTCGTCACATGCAGCAATTGGTTAAAAGAAAAGGCGCTAAGTAGTGCTTTACTTGCAGGACAAACGGTGATTACTATTCCAAACCCTATAAATGTAGCCCTTTTTCAGCCACACGATAAAAAAGAAGCTCGTACTAAAAGTATGTTGCCCGTTACCGGCAAGTTGATCCTTTTTGGTTCGGTGAAAGTCTCCGATAAAAGAAAAGGAATCGACTACCTGATTGAGTCCTGCAAAATACTCAATGAGAAATATCCTCAGTTAAAAGAACAACTTAGTGTCGTTGTATTTGGTAATCAATCGGAAGACCTACTGCATAACCTCCCTTTTCGTATTTTCCCTTTGAATTTCATTAATAATGACCATGATTTAGTAAATCTGTACAATGCTGTGGATCTATACGTCACTCCTTCTTTAGAAGAAAATCTACCAAACACGATTATGGAAGCGATGGCTTGTGGAGTCCCTTGCGTCGGATTCAACGTTGGAGGTATTCCCGAAATGATAGATCACTTGCATAATGGTTACGTAGCACAATATAAATCGTCAGAAGACTTTGCCAATGGTATTCATTGGCTGCTTACAAACCCCGATTATAAACAAATATCAGAACAAGCATGCCATAAAGCAGTTGCCAGTTATTCTGAAAGCAATGTAGCTAAAAAATATATTGAAATATATAATAAAATAACCGGTAAAAATGCCTGATACCTCATCAAATCCTGTTTTTTCTGTAATCACAATAACCTATAATGCAGGAAAAACATTGGAAAATACAATTCGCAGTGTTGTGGAGCAAATCTGCAATTACCCTCAAATAGAATATATTATTGTAGATGGAGCCTCTAAAGATAACACTCTGTCAATTGCAGATCAATATAAACAATACATTACTAAAATACTCAGTGAACCCGATAAAGGATTATACGATGCAATGAACAAAGGCATTGATTTAGCAACAGGTGATTACCTTTGCTTTTTGAATGCGGGAGATATATTTTATAAGCCCGACACGCTAAAACAAATAGCTAAACGTGCCATTCAAGAAGATTCGCCAGATATCATTTACGGAGAAACAGCAATAGTAGACAGTACAAGTAAGTTTCTTCATTTACGTCGGCTCCGTACTCCCGAAACGCTTACATGGAAAAGCTTCAAAAAAGGAATGTTGGTATGCCACCAAGCTTTCTTTGTCAAACGAACATTGGCAGAATACTATAATACGAGATATCGCTATTCAGCAGACTTCGATTGGTGTATCCGGGTAATGAAAAAAGCCAAAAACATATACAATACCCATCTCACCTTAATAAACTATTTGGACGAGGGATTGACGACAAACAATCGCTTCGATTCGCTATGGGAGCGTTTTTATATCATGCGGCACCATTATGGCGTACTAAGCACAGTGGGATACCATATTATATTTATTTTCAGGTTGCTATTTCTTCGCAGCAAGTAGTTCTTGCAATTCGGCAACACCTGCCGATGCACCTTCTTGAATAAAATGGATATTGCGAAAAGAATGAGCATCCACCGATTTGGGATCTATCAAATAAATATCTGCCTCACGAGGTACATAATTAAGCAATCCTGCCGCAGGGTAAACAACCATGGAAGTACCTATAATAACAAATATATCCGATTTTTCTACATATTCAATGGCCGTTTCTATCTCGGGAACAGCCTCTCCAAACCACACAATGAAAGGACGCAATTGTGATCCATCACCAGATTTATCTCCCATTTTCACTTCATATTCCGCAGGAGCTAGCTTCTTAACAAAACGAGGGTTGTTAGGATCACGGCTGGAACAAACTTTAGTCAATTCACCATGCAAATGAATGACATGAGAACTTCCTGCACGCTCATGCAAATCGTCAATATTCTGAGTCACAACTGTTACATGATAATCTTTCTCCATTTCGGCAAGTAACACATGCCCCCTATTAGGCTGAGCAGTAAGCAATTTCCTGCGTTGTTCATTATAAAAATGAAGCACAAGTTCAGGGTCGCGTGCATAGCCCTCGGGAGTTGCCACTTGTCGTACCGGATATTTATCCCACAATCCACCTGCATCGCGGAAAGTGCTGAACCCACTTTCAACACTCATACCGGCACCTGATAAAACGACTAAATTTCTCATAATACATTCTTTTACAACAGACAAAGATAACGGAAGTAAAGAGCAATAACAACATAAATCACGAAATTCATTCAATCTAACTAAAAAAAATCCGCCTCTCTATGTAACGAAATATATAAATATTTCACTTTAAAAAACCTTTTTGGCAACACCTGATCTGTATAATTTGAAGAAACAATAAAAAATAAAGATAAAATAGCACTCTATTCAAATAAAACACGTATTTTTGTTGCTTGATAAATAAAATATATGGATAAATTCAGTTACGCTATCGGCCTGGGAATAGGCCAGAACTTGGTAAGCATGGGAGCTAAAGAAATCAACATAGATGATTTTTCCCAGGCGATCAATGATATTATAGAAGGTAATAAAACACAAATTTCGCACACGGAAGCTCGTGATATTGTCAATACATTCTTTCAAGAAATAGCACAAAAAGCAAATACTGCCAATATACAACAGGGCGAAGTCTTTCTCGAAGAAAACAAGAAAAGGGCTAATGTCATTACCCTAGATAGTGGCTTACAATACGAAATTTTGAAAGACGGAAATGGAAAAACTCCTTCAATGAACGATCAAGTGAAATGCCATTACGAAGGAACACTTATTGATGGTACATTGTTTGATAGTTCCATAAAACGTGGAGAGCCGGCGATCTTTGGTGTCAACCAAGTAATTGCAGGATGGACAGAGGCATTGCAGCTAATGAAAGAAGGAGCTAAATGGCGCTTATACATCCCATTCAATTTGGCCTATGGAGAACAAGGAGCTGGAGAATCTATTCCTCCGTATAGCGCTTTAGTATTTGAAGTTGAATTAATAAAAGTATTATAAATAAAAAAACGAAAGTAAAAAAATGAAGAAAGTTACATTATTGGCAGCTATCGTAGCAACGGTAAGCTTTGCTTCTTGTACAGCTCAGAGTCCAAAACCTGAACTAAAAACAGACATTGACTCATTGTCATATTCTATCGGTATGGCGCAGACACAAGGTTTGAAAGAATACTTGGTAGGCCGTCTCGAAGTAGATACAACGCACATGGATGAATTCATCAAGGGCATAATGGACGGTTCGAAAAAAGCAAGCAAAAAAGAAGCTGCTTACATGGCAGGTCTGCAAATCGGTAACCAAATCAGCAATCAGATGGTTAAAGGCATCAACAAAGAGCTGTTCGGTACAGATTCTACAAAAACGATCAACAAAAATGACTTCCTTGCCGGTTTTATTTCCGGAACATTAAACAAGGGTGGCAAGATGACCATGCAAGCTGCACAAGCTTATGTTCAGACAAGAATGGAAGCTATCAAATCTAAGTCTATGGAAAAAGCATACGGCGCCAACAAAAAGACAGGTGAAGACTTCCTCGCTGCCAACAAAACAAAACCGGGTGTCATTACAACTCCTAGCGGTCTGCAATACAAAATAGAGACCAAAGGTACTGGCCCAATGCCAACCAATACATCAAAGGTTAAAATCAACTATAGAGGTACCACAATTGACGGTAAAGAATTCGACAGCTCTTTCAAACGCAAAGAGCCGGCAGCGCTTGTTGTAGGTCAAAACATAAAAGGTTTCTCTGAAGGATTGAAATTAATGCCTGTTGGCTCTAAGTTCATATTCTACATTCCTCAGAATTTAGCATATGGTACCCAAGAAGCAGGACAAATCAAGCCATTCTCTACTTTAATCTTCGAAGTTGAGTTATTGAGCATCGAAAAATAGTATTTTGCTATATAGACATTCAAAAACGCACAGAATTTTTATCTTCTGTGCGTTTTTTTGTGCATTTGTTTAGATAATATAAAATAATTAATTATATTTGCTTACTATTTGATATTGATACTGAAAAATATAGTTTATTATTATGGAAAAAGTCGATAACTTAGACAGGAAAATCTTAGAGATTATTACTTTGAATGCACGAATTCCTTTCAAAGATGTAGCTGTAAAATGCGGTGTATCTCGTGCTGCGATTCACCAACGTGTACAACGCCTTATGGAAATGGGTGTCATCGTTGGCTCTGGATATCATGTTAACCCTAAGTCTTTAGGGTACTCCACATGCACTTATATCGGAATCACTTTGGAAAAGGGCTCTATGTACAAATCGGTCGTTGCAGAATTGAAGAAGCTCCCTGAAATAGTGGAATGTCATTTCACTACAGGATCTTATACCATGCTGACCAAAGTCTATGCACGCGACAACGAGCATCTGATGGATCTATTGAACAATAAGTTGCAAGAGATTCCGGGTGTCATCGCTACAGAAACGTTGATTTCATTAGAACAAAGCATTCGTAAAGAAGTTCCTATCATTCACGAATAGGTGAGGGATGGATCTACTTCAATATAATCATTGGAATGGAATATTAGTAGGATTATGCACCTTTATCATAATAGGTGTATTTCATCCTATTGTTATTAAAGCCGAATATTATTACGGAAAGCAATGCTGGTGGATCTTTTTGTTAGGAGGCATTGTTAATGTGGTAGCATCATTTCTACTTGTCGATGCATTTCTCAGTCCTCTGCTAGGAGTATTGGGATTCACTTGCTTTTGGAGTATTAAAGAGCTTTATGAACAAGAAGAAAGAGTGCACAAAGGACTTTACCCTAAGAACCCAAAGAGAAAATATCCTTTTTGAGCATAATATTTTAGGCGAAATTCTTGCTCAACTCAAAGGAATGCATTACTTTTGTACCCGCATCCTTAAAAGAGGATACATCGGGCTTTTAGCTCAGTTGGTTAGAGCAACAGACTCATAATCTGGAGGTCCTAGGTTCAAGCCCTAGATGGCCCACATTGAAAATAAAGCACTTACAGAGATGTAAGTGCTTTTTCTTGGTTAGTCCAGCACGAACGTATTTTAACGGGTGAGCCAAAGTTTTTCCACAAGATTATATTCCATTCTCTTAGAAGCAACGCCACCACTCCCCCAAAAGTATCACCAACTCCTGTGTAATTATTCGTGAATAATGAAGGAAAGTCTTGTTAATTCACTATATATTCCAATTCAAATATTTTAGAAATGTAGGCATAAACATGCATGACATCTTCAGGTGTTTGCTTTTTCAGATCATTGATGATATGGTCTGTGTAATTTTTGTTATTCTTGTACCAATTTATTAATGCGTCTTTATCTTTCATTTAGAATAGAGTTCAGATTCCACGCTTGAATATTACGTATACCATTATTTATTGGAAGTGTAAAGTCATCCATCGTCACGATATATTTCTCATAACTATCGTTGATTGTCTCCAATGAGGAATATTCACGTTTTGCTGTAGTTTCTTCTCCAATCCCGTATGCTACCTGTACATATACTTTACGATCGCCCAAAATGCCCACGAAGTCCACTTCCTTATCATCTGCATATCCCACATATAAGTCAAATCCATGGCGTCGCATCTCAAGATAGACCGCATTTTCAAGAAGATAACCTTCTCCATAACCGAAGCCACGAAACAAATAGTTTCGGAAAGCTAAGTCGTTTGCATAATATTTTACTGTACCGCCAATAACGGCTTTTCCTTTGATGTTGTATCGGTTGATATGAAATATCAAGAAAGCATCCTCGAGATATTGTAGGTAGATGGCTGCGGTATCATAACTTATTTTGCGACCTTGACCTTTCATGTATTTCACTATGCTAGTAATTGACATGAGATTTGATGCATTGTTGATTACATACACAAACAGATCTTGCAGTAATGTTACATCACGCACCTTGTTACGACCAATAATATCACGCAGCATAACGGTATCTTTCAACGAGCGAATATAATAACGCCGCGTCTCGTCGTCATTAAGTCGGTAAAGTTCAGGTAATCCTGACGAATGAATATATTCAGAGTACGAATCCCTACCTATTACTTTATTGAAATAGCTGAGAAATTCATCATAAGAGAAAGGCTGAATCTCCATTTCTATATATCGGCCAGAGAGTAGTGAAGCTAATTCTCCTGATAGCATTTTGGAGTTTGAACCTGTAATAAATAATTCGTATCCACGCATATAGTCCTGTGAATAAGAGTTGACGAAATTTTCCCAGCCTTCAATATTTTGTATTTCATCAATAAAAAGAAAGATCTTGCCTTTCGGCTTTATTTGGGAAAGATATAGCTGAAATAAATCATCAAAATCTTTATGTGTCTTCACAAAGTCAAAATCCTCAAACTCCTTGTTAAGTATAAAAATATTGTTTGCATTGATGCCTTGCTCTACTAGTTTAAGTGCCATCTGACGCAAGATATAGCTTTTCCCAACCCGCCTTTGTCCAATTAGGACTTTCACCAATCTGTTGCCTGAAAACTTTGACAACTTTTCAGTGTAATCCTTTCTAGGAAAACCTATGTCAGGTGTTTCTCCACCCCAAATATTATACTTGGAAAGAATCTTAATTTTTTCGTCCATAAATGAAATTTTCTGCAAATATAATATCTTTTTCGACTATAATCGAATTTTATGTGTACTTTATTCTTTTTTTCTGTCATTTTTTATTATTGTTGTTCGGTAAAACCCTTGCCTTAATTTAGTCGTCCTTAGCACGATAGGTAACCCCTGTGTCATGTCGTGCGAAATAGGCCGCCCTTGATTATCTCTTTCTGTAACTATCCATTTACGTGTGTCAATGGTCAATGAAACATAGGCACCTCACATACAAAAAAACAGACGTATGTGAGTTTTTCCGGTGACGTCCTTAAGTTTTCCAGAAAACGTATGGGCGTCAACAAATTTAGGGGCATATCTCGTTTAGGAAAACAAGTACGATACTGATTTGTTGAAATAATCATGTCCCACTGACTACTTAAAAAGGGGTCGTAGCGGTATGGACATTTTGATGTTTTTCTATAATACTTGTGGCCCCCATTCCTGTCACCGTTATCGGCTGGATATCAGATATATATTGAGCTGTGATAGTAAAACGGGACCTAAAAAGTATATCTTCTCTCTGAGAATCACTGAATTATGATCTCTGCAAAAGTATACTGAGAATGAGTGAAATAAGCAGCTTCTGAAGATTCGCGTACAAGAGTTGTTATTTCGGATAGCCGATTTGTATTTTGCGAGATGCACACACCCCATTGACGCAAGATTGCAATGACCGACAACTTGTTATTCCAAATTCGTTTTTCGGAACATTTTCGGAGATGAATATTAGGGACAATACTGATACTATTTTAACCATACTGAAGCGGCACTTCTCAATTACGAAATTTGAACTTATGCTGTCAAAAAATGATAAGGACAAACATAAAAATTCATAAGGACGAAACCAAAAGTTTATACTTACAAACATTTATTTTCGCCCTTATGAATTTCTCGCTGTATATCAACGATTTGCGCACAATACATTTATATTTCACTCTCATTGAGCTTAAATTCGAGCGCTCGAACAATATCGAGAAAAGTACCCTGTAATGGTCTGTAACCAATATTCGGATAAAAAAGTATCAGAATATCTAGAAATATTCACATATCACATCGCACATTGATATATACCAAATGATGTATGTGTGAAGGAGTACACTAAAATATAAAACAGTATGATCTTAATCTACACCTACTGTTTGAGCATCTTTCTCGATAGATAACGTACCGGATACCATACGGAAAGAAAACCTACTATAATTACAGTAAAGAATATCACAACAATATCCATAACATGGACACTAACCGGATACGCCTTAACTATAAAATTATCGCCTCCGTTACCCAATTGAATAAGACCGTATTTCTGCTGCAAATAGCAGAATAGCAATCCCAATAATATACCAAATGCCGCCCCTATGACAGATATAAGACGCCCTTCGAAGAGAAAGATACGAGATATCATTTTGTCATTGGCCCCCAGACTTCGCAATGTAGAAACATCGTCTTTTTTATCCAAAATCAGCATAGAAAGCGAACCTATTACATTGAAACAAGCTATCATCAAGATGAAAGTGAGGAAAAGATATGAGATAAATTTCTCTATCTTCATAATCTGAAAAACATCTTCCTGCTGTTCGTAACGGTTTTTTACATTATACTTCGACCCTACCAGTTTTTCTATCTTTGCTTTTACGGATTCCACATCAGAGTTGGGCATTAACTTGAGTTCAATGGCCGAAACTTGATTATTATAATTCAGTAAATGACGGGCAAATGCCAAAGAGGTGATAATATATTGACTATCGTACTTACGCTGTTTGACGGCAAATACAACTCCAGGCGAATACAGATATTCCATATTAAACGAATTGGATGGATTGACCAAATCGACAGGAGCATCTCGTTTGGGCACATAAACCTGCAACGGGTCTAGAAATTGCACACCACAACCTAATGTAGAGACAAGTTCCACTCCCATTATTCCATAATCAGCGATAGTATCGTGCAACATAAACAACCCATTGCCGATCAGTATGCTATCAATAGACGTCAGTTTTTCAAAATTTTCTTGTACCCCTTTAATGACAGCCATCGTCTGACGATCTTTATATTGCACCATCGCATTCTCTTCTAGTGTAAGTGTACAAACTTTCACATCGGCCATCTTTTTCAGCTCTTTATAATGAGCATCTGTGGGATTAAATACTTTGCCTTCGTTTAGAGTAATTTTCAACTCAGGATCGAAAGCGGTAAAAAAAGTCGCCACCATATCACGAAAGCCATTAAAGACAGAAAGAGTGCATACGAGCGCCATTGTTGCCAAAGCTACGCCACACACCGAAACACCCGAAATAATATTGATGGCATTGTGTTTCTTTTTTGAGAACAGATAACGTTTAGCTATGTAAAACGGAAAATTCATTTTAACAAAGAATCTATATTTTCAATATAATCCAAAGAATCATCAAGAAAGAACTTAAGTTCGGGAATGATACGCAACTGATAACGTACCTTAGTACCCAACTCGAAACGGATAGACTTGATATTGGAGTTGATATTGTTGACCAACTCTTCTGCCCTTTCGGAAGGGAAAACACTCAAATATACTCGAGCGTAACTAATATCAGGGCTCACTCTTACAGCACTAACGGAGAGCAACACGCCGTGCATCTTATTTGTTTGTTGACGAAAGATTTCACTTAGCTCTTTCTGCAACAAACGCGCTATTTTGTTTTGTCTTGTAATTTCCATAATCTATTTTTATAATTTACGAATCACTGTCAAACCGTCTCGCATAGGAAGAATCACTTTTTCGATACGAGAATCAGCTGTTATATAATCATTAAAACGTTTGATCCCCCACGACTGTTTGTCACTTTGAGAAGGCGAAGTCAGCACATGCCCATCCCAGAGTGTATTGTCGGCAAAAATATATCCACCCCGATCAAGTTTTTGCATAACCATATCAAAGTATTCGATATAATATCGTTTATCACCATCTATAAAAGCCATATCAAACGTAATATCCATCTTTGGAACCAAAAGCAAAGCATCGCCAATAATAAAATCTATTTTGGCAGCATAGGACGAACCTTCTATCCAAGGACGAGTAAAATCTTCCTGTTCATCGTTTATTTCAAAAGTATACAAATGGCCTCCTTCTCCTAGTCCTTCAGCCATACACAATGCCGAATAGCCGCTATATGTCCCTATCTCCAAAATATGACGAGGACGTATCATCTCGACAAACATCTTCAGCATTCGTCCTTGCAAATGGCCCGATGCCATTCGGGGACGCAACAGGTTGACACAAGTATCACGGTATAGTTTTCTGAGGTATTCGCTTTCCGTATCAATATGAGCCAATATGTAATCTTCTATATCATCCGTTTCTTTCATCACACTTTCTTACCGCCTTAAAACGACAAAAACTATCTTTCTCCCAACAACGCCCGTATAGCAAGATCGTAAGATTGCAACCCAAATCCGGCGATGACTCCCTTGCAAGCAGGGGCTATCATTGACGTATGCCGAAAATTCTCGCGCGCATGAACATTAGATATATGCACTTCGACTACAGGAGCAGGAATAGAACGAATAGCATCGAGCAAAGCTATGGACGTATGTGTATAAGCCCCGGCATTCAACACGATACCATCTACCGAGAAGCCACATTGTTGAATACAGTCGATAAGCAAACCTTCGACGTTCGATTGGAAATATTCAATCTTAACATCTGCATATTTACGGCACAACGCTTCCAAACAACTATCAAACGTTTCATTGCCATAAATGGTTGGCTCTCGCTTGCCCAACAAATTAATATTGGGACCATTTATAATCTGTATCTTCATTGCAACTTTCTCCCGAATTTCGTACTTTTGTTTGTCAATAAACGATTAATCGTGCAAAATTAAGAAAAAGAAATGATATCTGACAACAAAAGTGTTGATAATAACAGTTCTACCTCCAAAAGAATCGTAACGAGATATAAGCAATATCTCACATTAGAGAAAGCGTTATCTCCCAATACCGTAGAAGCCTATCTGCAAGACTTGAGCAAATTGATGGATTACCTGAAGATAGAGCAAATAAATATACTGGATACCACACTCGACCATTTAGAGCAATTTGTCTCTGGGCTGCACGACGTAGGTATCCATCCTCGTTCCCAAGCCCGTATTATATCAGGCATTCATTCATTCTTCCGTTTTCTTTTCATAGAAGACATGATTGAGTCAGATCCAAGCGAAACATTAGAAAGCCCACGTATCGGATTGCACTTACCAGAAGTGCTCACCATTGAGGAAATAGACCGAATTATAGCAGCAGTAGACCTAAGTAAAATCGAAGGACAACGCAACCGAGCCATATTAGAGACTTTATATAGTTGCGGACTCCGTGTTTCAGAGCTATGCAATCTAAAGTTATCTAATTTGTATTTCGACGAAGAATTTATCAGAGTTGAAGGAAAGGGACAAAAAGAGCGCCTAGTGCCCATCTCTCAACGTGCCATAAAAGAGATCAGATATTATATGCTTGACAGAGAAAGAATAAATATAAAAAAAGGCTATGAAGACTATGCTTTTGTGAGCGCCCGACTAAAAAAGAAACTTTCTCGAATCATGATATTCCATTTAATAAAAGAATACGCACAAGTAGCAAACATCACCAAAACAATCAGTCCACATACTTTCAGACATTCATTTGCCACTCACCTGCTGGAAGGCGGCGCCAATCTACGTGCCATACAGTGTATGCTGGGACACGAGAGTATTGCAACGACCGAAATATACACTCATATCGATCGTTCCATGCTGAAAGACGAAATATTGCATCACCACCCTCGAAATATTGAATTTGAAAGGCATAATTTGCAATGATTTAGCATTTATTGAGGAATTATAATAATTGTAAAACAACAAGTGAAATATAAATACACTACCTTTGTGACGATACATTATGAGAGAGGTATCAATGAAAAAACGAACCAATCTTTAAACGTAAAATTTAATAACCAAATGACAAAGAAGTTTTACATGCCATTAGTGGCTCTTGCTGTTTTAGCGCTCTGCTCATGTAGCAGCAAGATGGGTGCATTATCACCCGACTATTTTACTTGTACTCCACAAGTTCTTGAAGCTGTCGGTGGACAAGTACCGGTAACTATTAACGGAAAATTCCCTGCAAAGTATTTCAAGAAAAACGCTACAGTAGAGGTAACTCCCGTACTGAAGTGGAATGGCGGTGAAGCGAAATCGTCACCTGCTTATTTCCAAGGTGAAAAAGTAGAAGGTAACAATCAGGCCATTTCTTATAAAATGGGTGGCAATTACTCGATGAAAGCTAATTTCGGATATGTTCCCGATATGGCTAAATCAGAATTGTATCTTTCTTTCAACGCCAAATCAAAAAACAAACAGATTGCTATTCCGGATGTAAAAGTTGCCGACGGTGTTATTTCAACATCAGAGCTTGTTAACAACACCTTGTCTTCATCTAACCTGGCACTAGGAAAAGACAAATTTGAGCGTATCACCAACGATACTTTGAACAATCAAATTATGTTCCTTATCCAACAGGCAAACATTCGTGCTAACCAGATGAAAGCTGCTAAAGACTTCAACAAAACTGTTGCCGATTACAGCAAAGATGCTAGCAAGAAAGTTTCTAACGTAGAGATTTCTTCTTACGCCTCTCCTGATGGTGGTGTTAAATTGAACACCAACTTATCAAAGAAACGTGAAGCAAATACAACAACTCTTATCAGTAAACAACTTAAGAAGAGTAAATTAACAGCTGATGTAGATTCTAAGTACACCGCTCAAGACTGGGAAGGTTTTAAAGAACTTGTATCGAAATCGAATATTCAAGACAAAGACTTGATTCTTCGCGTACTTTCTATGTATCAGGATCCGGCTCAAAGAGAAAGCGAAATCCGCAATATCTCTACCGTATTTGATAAACTAGCAAAAGAAGTTCTTCCTCAACTGAGACGTTCACGTCTATCACTGAACTACCAAAACATTGGTAAATCTGACGAGGAAATCAACAGTCTTGCTAATGACGATCCTTCTAAACTAAACGTTGAAGAATTGCTTTACGCTGCTACTTTGACAAAAGACAACGCCAAAAAAGAACAAATTTATACTGCAGCCACCAAACAATATCCAAATGATTACAGAGCATACAATAACCTCGGTAATCTGGCATACGAATCAGGTGACGTAGATAAAGCCGAATCTTATTTCAAACAAGCAGCCAATTTGAATGAAGCTCCTGAAGTAGACAACAACATGGGTTTAGTTGCATTATCAAAAGGCAATAAGACAGAAGCAGAAAACTATTTGAGCAAAGCTACTGCTGCTCCAGAATCAAATGAAGCACTCGGTAACCTTTATATAGCACAGGGTCAATACGACAAAGCAGTCAGTGCATTTGGTGATACAAAAACCAACAGTGCAGCACTAGCTCAAATATTGGCTAAAGATTACAATAAAGCAAAAACAACATTGTCTAGCGTTGAGAGACCAGACGCCTATACAGATTACTTGATGGCTGTATTGGGAGCTCGCACAGACAACGAATCAATGGTAACAGAAAGCCTAAAGAGCGCTATTTCCAAGAACGCTTCTTTGGCTAAGAAAGCTGCCAACGACCTTGAATTTGCTAAATACTTCTCGAACTCTACTTTTACTAGTATTGTAAAATAAGTATTTTCAGACTAAGAACTTATATTATTAATGCCCGTCAACAATTTGGCGGGCATTTTCTTTTTTATTATCAATTAAATCCTTACTTTCGCATAGTCAATTTTAGAACGATATGAGAAATAAATTTACCATATTAATATTAATTACGCTGTGTCTAGTATCATGTGGCAAAAAGAAAGGAATGGTACACCTCAGCGGTGATCTTAAAGGCGCTTCAACAAGCGAACTCTACCTATATGGACAAGACGGCTCTTTCGACTATATTGATACTATTCCTGTAAGAAATGGGCACTTCGATTGTAAAATTCATGTAGACACTCTATCAGCAGCATATCTATGTATTAACAATGCCGAATATCCTATTTTTTTCGAAAAAGGTGACCATATCCGAATTAAAGGCGATGCTATGAGACTTTCGGCATTGACTGTAACAGGAAATGAAAACAATGATGACTTCACTGATTTCAAGAAGCAATTACAAAAAAAAGGACTCCTTGAACAATTAGATTTCACAGGAGGAGACATGTCTGCCAGTTTGGTTCGTTCGGAGGCAGAAGCCTTTATTAACAAGCACAACTCATCCCTTGTCAGCCTATACCTACTCGACAAATATTTTATTCACCAGTCCGCTCCCGACTACACTCATATCAAAGAAATCATAAAGAACTTAAGCGCAGCTTTAAGAGAGACACCGCGAGTTATTGAACTGAACGACTTCATCACCCGCTGGGAGAAATCAAAAATGGGAGCAGTAGCTCCTGGATTTTCTATCTCCGACGGAAAAGGAGCTATGGTAACCCGCTCATCGGAAGGATTAAAAAACAAATATATATTGCTCACCTTTTGGGCATCTTGGGCAACCAATAGGGCGCAATCGGCTGCCGAAATAAGACAATTCTATCGAATTTTCCACAACAATTCCAAATTTGCAATGGTTGGCATTTCGCTAGACACAGACAAATATGAATGGAACAGAGCCATCAAGCAAGATTCGCTACAAGGCACCCAGCTTTGCGATCTCAATGGATTCAATTCACCTATTATCAGTCAATATGCAATAACTGCTACTCCAGCATATATATTGATAGCACCGGATGGTGTTATTCTTGCACGGGATATGCATGGAGATGCCCTAAAAAGACAAATTGCTGCTTCATTGAAATAAAGCATATCCCCTTCTTCCGAATATAAACAAAACAACCACAATATAAACTTTAATCTTATTATCTCTATGCTCACCAAAGTTTTTGGAGCCGCTGTTGAAGGCATCGACGCCATTGTTATTACCATTGAAGTCAACTCTTCACGTGGCTGTTGTTTCTATTTAGTCGGTTTACCCGACTCAGCGGTAAAAGAAAGCCATCAACGTATTATATGCGCCCTACAACAGTCAGGGTACAAACTTCCCGTAATGAACACCATTGTCAATATGGCCCCAGCTTATATAAAAAAAGAAGGTTCTGCATATGATTTACCAATAGCCATAGGACTATTAGCAGCCAACGAATTAATCGTATCAGACAAATTAGATCGTTATATGATGATGGGGGAGCTCAGTTTGGATGGTTCAATATTACCTATCAAAGGAGCACTTCCTATTGCCATAAAAGCCCATCAAGAACATTTTGATGGGCTCATTGTACCCAAACAGAATGCCCGTGAAGCAGGAGTCGTCAATAAACTAAAAACATACGGCGTTTCTAATATAAAAGAAGTAATAGACTTCTTTATCGGCAAACGCGAATTAGAGCCGACCTATGTCAACACTCGGGAAGAATTTGAAACAGAACAAAACTCTTTCGAATTCGATTTTTCGGATGTTAAAGGACAAGAGAACGTAAAACGTGCACTCGAAGTAGCAGCTGCCGGAGGGCATAATCTAATCATGATCGGTGCACCCGGAAGTGGAAAGTCAATGATGGCAAAGCGCCTTCCTTCTATCCTTCCCCCATTATCGCTTCGTGAAAGTTTGGAAACCACAAAAATACACTCCGTAGCAGGAACACTTGACAAGAATACGTCCCTCATTACAACCCGCCCATTCCGTGACCCTCATCATACCATCTCACCAGTTGCAATGGTTGGTGGAGGTACTTATCCGCAGCCTGGCGAAATCAGTTTATCTCACAATGGAGTACTCTTTTTAGACGAATTTATATAAAAAACATTTAGCCATTATGATTAACAATAACCAAGATTTCCCGGCAGAACACAAAAAAGGGCCGCACCACTTGGTACGGCCGACTTTTTAGTGAGAAGATCAATTCTTAACGTTGACTATTTAGCAGTATTATATTTAGCCAGAATCTCTCCACGTACTTCATCACTCATTCCATCAAGAATAGAAATAGCCACCTCTTTCTCCTCTAGTTGCTTCTTTCCCTTTTGTTCCGTTAAGATTAGAGTCCAATTTTGAGTCCAACTCTTCAGTTTCTCAAGCATCTCCTCCGCTTTCGCAATAGTTTCTTCTGTACCCATCTCTAATTTAAACCAAGTTCCCAATGACTCTACCATGACATCTCTTTTTGCGTCCTTGAAGCTATTTTTCAAATTTCCAGCTTCTTCTTTAGTTAGATTTTTCATCTTTTTTACGCTTAACCTTTACAGCATTAGGTTTTAAATTATGCAGCAAAGGTATAGAGATTATTATAGAGAATCATTACAACATATGAGGTTTACCTTTAGGGTAGTAAAAGCAATATTATTTACCCTAAAAGTATAAAAGGATGCTCTACATGTAGTACTTATTGAAATTATTGAGAGATTTATTTTTATAACTTTTAATTTGATCGGCCAAATATTTACCTGCATCAAAAGGACTAACGATCCATTTAATGCCATTAATTTCTTTGAGCCTATAGCCTTTTCCGTTTTCATTTGTTTTTAATGGGCGTTCAGGTTTTTCAGTTCGAATATAGTTTACATTATTAGACAATTCACTCCAATAAACCAAATAGGCAATAAATTTCATTTTGCTCAACCCAGAGTTTACTTCCACTCCATATTTTCCCCATACAGAAGAGAGCATTTTTGTAAACGAAGCTATCCGCATAGTATTGGGCTCACTTGAATATTGAGTTCCAAGTTTTCCAAAATCAAATCTCCAAGGCATATCTCTTTCAATGCCTTCTTCCAAAGTTGATGCAACAAAAAATAATGTTTCAGCAGAAGAGATGACAATATTCTGCTTATTTTTGATTTTAAGCGTTAATGCAGCAGAAGAATCTACCATACTAAATCCTTTGCGAGGATCAAAATCTATCATATTCTTTATCCCCTCAATAATCTTTTCTACTTCTTCTCTTTGGGTTAAATCAAACTTTAATATATCATTACAACTCGTATATGTATAATCTAGCACGAACAACAAAAGCAACCAAAAAGCTTTTTTATCAAGTTCCCAATTCTTTAATGTTGATTGAATCTTTTCATCTTGTAAATATCTTCTATAAGTACAATCTTTAGGAATAGAATCATCTATCAACCCCTCTGTATATCTTTTTTCGAAGCTAATTGGTACATATGAATTATTATAGCTACCAGTTTCATCGCAACTTCGGCAGTATATTTCTACTACAATCCATATATATTTATAACGAGGATCATCAAAGACATCCATTTTCATTTCATCCTTTAAATATTGCAGTATAGAGCACTTTTCATGATTGGATATTAATAAACATTTGTCGCAAAAGTAATCTTTATCCAAGAGAATAGCAAATAATGGTATCAAACAATATGTATTGCTTCAAATTTCGTAGCATCGGATGCTATTTCCATAATGCGGCCATTACAGGATCATAGCAATCGTCGTCTATAACTATTTCGCCACTGAATCCCCTAGCTGCCAGTTCTTCACTAAAGTGAGCGGTAAACACCCACATGGTGCCATTATCGTTAATCAAACTTGGATAACTGAGGATATATTTCTTCCCACACTTCGGGCATACCCATGTATATAATTCCCACTTGGCAACTTCCATTTTTAATTTCGGTTTACCAGTAGTATTTACGGAATGAAATTTCATTTCACAGCCAATTTCTCCACAATTGGGACAAACCACTTCGCAATGAGAAAATTGTGTCATAGCACTTATTTTGTATTTCTTAGTTCATTATAGAGTCTATTTTCTGCTTTCTTTTGATTAATGGACGGTTGTTGTGATGTATCTATATCTACTTCTCCTAGATTCTTAATTTCTCCATTACTGTAAGAGTAACAGTCATACCAACGTAAAGCAGAATGAGGAGCGATAATATGCCTATGTTTATTCAAAAACATATAGTCCCAACCATCCACTTTACCTACATATTTCAACTCAGAAGTAAAGATGAAAGAAACAGCGCCCAAGCCTGTATGCGGTGCCCCAATAGTTACAACAAATTCCTTGTTACCATTACCATCCAAATCAACATCTGAGAGTTGAATATAATCGGCATCATCCAACATCCCAAACTGATCAATCAAATTAAAGTTATCGTTATGCGCATAAATATCTTTGCTAATATCTATCTGCTTCGCCACGATCTTTATTCCACCTTTACCATTAGCTGATAAGCAAACAATCCCATTTGCTGTTTTTAGAACCGTTGTTTTGCCTTTAACTATATCCTTAGAAGAAGTAAGGGCATAATTATTATCGCCTATATTGAATAGCTTGTTGCCTTGTTCAAAAGGCTGCTCATATTCTGCCAAATCAACGGCCCTAATAGCTTTCTTAGTTGATCCTTTCACTGGTTCAACCGTTGAAACTAAAAGGGCCTTATTGTTAATTCCATGAGAACAAGACATTGTAACCATAAGAGAAATAAATAACAGATAAAGATTGTACTTCATAAAATCTCTTTTTACAGTTTTTATCTCCATTTAAAATAGTTTCTTCACCGCACTATTTGTCATTCATAATGTACCCTATAATAAACACAATGGTAATTATTGCACTAACTACCCAAGTAGCGGTAACAGAAGAAACAAAATTCACGATCATAGAAATAACTCCTACTATAAGTAGCAAAATAAATAGTATCGCAATCAAAGAATCTTTCATATCTATATTGTATCAAATTGTTACTTAACATTGCTCTGATAATATATCATAACATTTACATCTTTCAAATTTTAGGGCTTGCAGTCCCTTTATATAAATCTCCTGTATATCCATCACTGAATGATAAAAGCGAGGTATCAACATGGCTGAGACTGTATCTTCTAAATGAATCTGTTCCATGCCATTTTATCATAAGTCCTACAAGCCCTCGTTCATATTGTACAAACCATTCACCGTCTATCGTCTCATCCGTTTCAACAACCCATTTACCATTAATCTTATAGGCACTCTTTTGATAGCAGGTTACAACAGAATTAGTAGAAAAAGTATAGCTCATGAAGAAGTACGAAGTCTCAGTCTGAGATTCACGACACCATTGGCCATATAATAGCGAAGAATATTGTTTAACATAGTCCACTTTCTCAGTATCGTTTTTACTACAAGAAACGCTACATAAACTGAAAACAAGTAACAGCAAACTCAAATAACTAAATCTTTTCATATTGGAATAATTGATGTGCTTTCTTTTCTCCTCTGGAAAGCTGTTATAAAAAAGAGCGTGGAGACTTTGATATTATTAACGCCCTATAGTCACATTCACTCGAACAAATATCATTGACTGTATAAACATATTACAACACAAGGAGCAGCATAAAAGCCATCTGCTCAAATGCCACTCCCCATATGATTATTTTTTCTTGGTGTACGTAATTGAATGTGTATCCGAATCCGCAAGTTTGAGAGTCGTTTCCGTTAATGTTACGGTATAAGTTTCAGGATCTCCATCACCATAATCAATAACCAATTGATCTCCGCTATAAGTGTATTTAAACGGATCCGTTTCTGTTTTTTCTGTTTCCTTATCATAAGAGTCATATGTCCCAGTACCGTTGGAAGTAAAGGTGTAGGTCTTCGTATAGTCTACGCCATCAAGTAGCCAACTGCCCACAATGGTTAATTTACTTTCAGAGTCATCATCATTACTTTTGCTACAAGAAACAAAACCTGCCGTTAATAGAATCATTAACAACGCCATTCCATAAAATCTAACTTTTTTCATAAAAAATAATTTGTGCTTCCCTGTTCCTCTACGAAAAGCGATATTAATATATAAGATGTGGGGAACTCAAACTATCATTAGCTTGCACACCTTTGTTATAAATATTACTGTATTACATTGTTCTTTTTATCCCACAGACTATATGCACTCCTACTCTTGAATAAGTATAAAAGACGTTTGAATCTGCTTCTGATGATATTTCTTCTCAGCGAATGCCGATGTATGCCTTCGAGTGTGGATAAATCAAAAGTTTCTCCCCGTTTCATTAAATCCCTGCGGAAAGAAGAAGACGTGAGTTTCCATTTATCCAAGAATTGAATATGCCCTTTATTCTTCTTTATCCTCTTCGTTGAATGTGCCTCAAAATGGTAGACACGGCTTTTTGACAGTCCTTTAAACAAACGTATTCCTGCCATCCATAGTTTAGCGGAAAAATCAGGATCACTGTACATTCCTGGAGAAAACTCGATGCTATAACCGCCTACCAAGTCCCACATATCTTTGTGAACGATATTCGGGGGCAAAGTAGCTCCAAACCAATCGGACATTTTGTAATCCATGTATTCACCAAGCAGTTTCTTTTCATCAAACGTTTGAGGACTATCTCCATAGTTTGCTGGAGATATTACACACGATCCGCTATCGGGACGTGGTTGAAGCATGGTAGAGGAGAAGAAGAATTTGTTGTCCTTCAACTTTGCGATTTCATCATATAGCGCCTTATCCCAAAGAGGGCAGACGTACATATCATCATTCAGGTATAAGATGTAATCGGTCTTGACTTTCGTTCTCAACAAGTTGAGTGCCCAACAAATGCCGATGTTTGAAGAGCTGTAGGTGTATTCCAGATTTTCGTTCTGTACCCACTCCAATGTTCCATCAGTCCCCTCATTGACATGAACGAGTATCTGATGATTGTAAAACGAGTTTTTGCGTATGCTGGCAATGCAAAGTTTTAAATAGTCCAGACTATTCCAAGTAGGTATTAAAATCGAGAAAAGAGGCTCATCACGTTGGTCGTGACTCTGAAAAGTATGTTGGCTCATATCCAATTATTAATGCCCTTCTGTTCCCATCGAAGGGCAATAAATAAAAGAAGCGTGGGAACTATTGTCATTATCTGCTCAGAGGTATCGCCAAACACCCACAACTCAAATAATAAACAATAGCCCACGCCAATGCCTTATATAAGTTACAAGCGATGCATGTAATCATATAGTATTGACGTGAGCGTTCTTGCCTACTACCCTTGAGTTGTTCATCAATTTGGCGATTTTCTGAACAAGGATAATATCTTTAAACGCTCTATGTTTTCAATAAAATAACGCATCTCAGGAGTTAAATGCTCCCAAAACGTGACAAAGTTACATAAAGCGTTTGAATATCCAAGTTAATGCGGAAAATAAATTTACTGTCTTCATAACAGCTAAAAATCAGTATTCTATTACTGTCATCAGACTATATTTATTCTGGGGGTAGGACAAAATAGGAAATAGAAAACCATGTTTCTGAATATAAAGCCTCACCTATAATATTCACTTTAAAAAAAAAGTGAATATTTCGTGAAATATCACTATATTTGCCTAAAATAAATTTTAGCCTAACAATGGAACAAATTCAAGAAGCCATTAATCAGATTAAAAAACTGATAGAATTAGCAATAATAGAGGGTGGTACTATTCAAAAAAACAACTTAATTAAGACGCAAATCCCTATTAACCTTTTACATGATGCTGCTAAATCATCATTAATATCAAATGGTGTTAATAAAGAAAGCATCAAGCCACCGCTTAGAGATCACAAAGGAGAATTAAAACTTGCAGGTGAATTAAAATGTAAAGATCAAGATATTTGTATATTGCCTAACAATATTAAAAGAAACATCGAAATATTAAATTCTGAAAGCATTCTGAGAGGACAAGAAGATCCATACGGGAAAGAGCTAACCGAACACATTCTTTCTATAAATGTTCGAAGTCAATTAAGCAGTATTGGAAAAAACTTCGACACTCTATATGAAAGGACATTTGCTGAAGCTCTTAATTTACATCTTCGCTGTCCCAAAATGGTTTTAGGAGAATTCTATATGGTTCCTGTATGCGCTTATGATGATCAAGCAGGCAACAATAAGCAAATAGGTTTTAAAGATAAAATAAATATTGAAAAATATATTTATGCCTTTAGCGCTATCAACAATAGGCAAAAATTAGTAGGAGAAGAATATAAATATGAGAGAGTTTGTTTATTAATTGTTGATTTTAGTAAATCAATCCCCATTATATATAACACTGATGAACAATTAAAAGAAGATGGACTAGTCCCCCGAAATTCGTCTGCAAGCATTAATCAAATGAATTTTTCTACATTCACAAGTACTCTTCTTGATGTTTATAAACAACGATTTGGAGATGGAAGATTAACTTGATATTTTTTTATCAAAAAGTTGTCAATAGATATTGAATCTCTCATTGCTCTTAATGCAATTATTTCATCTTCACAAAACTCGGGTATAGTAAAACGCTCTATAAAATTCTTTTGATAACAAGGATAACCTCCATCTATTGAAACGCTAGTTTTTTTTACGTAATAATCCATTATTAATGAATTTAGTATTTTCTGGAGAATATCTAAATTTTCTTCTAACGCTATTGGATTTATAGAAAAGAGCTGTTCTGAATATTTTTCTTTAGGATATATTCCATAACCATTAATAAAAAGCCCATCATCATGATCATCGATAAGAAATCTTGGGTATTGAGAAAAAGTAGGAGTTAATAGTTTTTTACCTCTTTTATTCATTGTCTGTATCCTCCCATATTGGTAAAAAGGAGAATATATATGATTTCCTTTACCTCTATATGCTAGGATGTCCTTTTTTGTTAATAAATATTTGAAACAGTTGGGATATTTTGATTGAAAAACATCTTCTTCTATTAATTGAGGTCTATTTTCCTTATCTAAATAATATGGGAATATTATTCTTTTTTTATTATTATCTACATCTTCTTGATTTTTCATCTCTGAAATTTTTACTAAAGGGCGGGTAACTTCTTTTTCAATCTTATATTCAGCCCCATTTATAGCAAAATAATATAGCTTCCCATCACTATATGCTGGCATAAATGTATAAGCATCATCTTTTAAAGTTGCTATCCCAACATAGATATTAAATAAAGACTTTAACTGTTCTCCACTATTTTCAATGGCATATATATTTTCTCTTTCCTCATCACAAAGCAATCTCCATTTCTTAGCAGATAATTCTGTATATTTATTTTCCGTAAAGTTAACTTTTTTGAGAAATTCCCATGGGGTTTCATTGTCACTTATCCTACCGTATTCAATAGTTTCATTTTCCCTTTTATTAATAAAAGTAATTGCTGTATATGTTTGAACATCAAAGACCTTTGTATATTTAAAATCAAGTATTTTATATATGCATTTTATATTTTGAAAAAATGTCCTCAAATATTCTCCAGAAAGTGACGTGAAATAGTTATTTGGAGTAATATAGCCCATTTTACCATTATCTTTCAACACCTTTAACCCCAACTCAAAGAAAGCAAAATATAAATTATAGGTTCCCGCTTTTGTAGTTTCCCAATTACTAAATAAATATTTTCTTGTTTCTTCATCCAAATCCTGAAATTTTACATAAGGTGGATTACCCACAACAGCATCAAATTTAATATTCCATTTGTTTTTTAAGCTATCTCCAGCAAAGACATGAATGTCTTGTTCATTAATAATTTCATTATGACCAAGGGCATACAACATTACTAATATTTTACATCGCTTTATATTATATTCAAGAATATCATTACCATAAATATTATCAGTAACACACTCAACTACAGATTTGCCAAATGTTTTTGTATAATATCGTAATAAACCGATTATAAAAGCACCACTACCACAACTTAAATCAATTACTTTACTATTAATTTCTGGAGCAACAGTTTTAATAATATAATCAACAATATATGCAGGCGTAAAAAATGCACCATTTGTTTTCTTATCCTTAGATGGAATAAGCAGCTCCATGTCATTAGTTATCTCTTCAAGAGTTGTATGGTTGAGTGCTGCGATTTTCTCTTTCAAACAGTCCGAAGGAATAAATCCATCTAGGTAGTCAACTAAATATGGGTGCTTTGTATAATTTAGTTTATTAGCCAATATATATTGATATATTAATTGCTTTTCTATATCATTTATTGAGAATTCTTTCGTAAGAATTTTTATTGTAATCGGTTTCATAGTGCAAAGATATAATTAAATTCTCAGAAGAAAAGAAGAATGATTATTTTCTAATCTTCCTTCCTTTCTATATTAATTAAAAACTCAAACATTCATATGTTTCAAGCAGCTCTTCCTGTCGCAGTCCCAAATAGCGTTTGGTAATGGTGACACTGCTGTGATTGAACAGTTCCATGAGTTTGACAAGAGCAAGTTCCGCATTGTCGCTGTTCATATTGTAGACCTGCCTGCCAAATGTTTTTCTCAAACTGTGGCAAGAGAAATTGCCGATTCGCAACCTGTACTTCTTCTTCAGTTCTTTGAGAATGATATTGATTCGCTGGATGGAGTAAACCGTACCTTTCTGACTGACAAGTATGGGAGCATTCTTGCTGATTGGAGCTATATGCGAGTAGCAATCCTTCAAGTGTTTTTGTAGTTGGGGATTCATTCTGATCGTCCGTTGTTTTCCTGTTTTTTTCTCTGTGATGGTAAACTCTTCCGTATCTAAAAGCTGAGACCAACGAAGAGCGAGTATATCGGAGATTCTTAAACCAGAAAAACAACCGATCGACACAAGCAGCGACATCTTATAGTTACCGTCTCTTGCCAATTTTCTGATCAGGTTCATTGCATCGGACCAAACCAAATAGTCCGCTGCGGTCTTGGAGTATTTTTGTGACATTCTGTTTTGTATTTAAATTAATAAAAATGAATATTATTTTGAAGCCTCGTTATCTAACTGATTGACTGTCAGTGAAACATTCACTAATAACAGAAGTGAATATTAATTACCCACTTCAAATTTTTCCATCATCCGAAAAACTATAATAACTCTCAGCTGTCAAGATGATATGATCTACAAGTCTAATCTGCATAATGGCTGCCGCATCCCTAACTTTCTTAGTTAAGGATATATCCTGCGTGCTGGGATTTAGATTACCACTGGGATGGTTGTGAGAGAGGATGATTTGTGTAGCGTTACAGAGCAGCGCACCTTGCAATATTATTCGCACGTCAACACAAGTAGTATCTATTCCACCCTCTGAAATGGTGGTATATCCGATAGCCTTACCACAATTATTCAGGTATAGAACTTTAAACGATTCACGATATTCGATGGTTTCTTTCGGATAGATGAAAAGAAGAAACCTGTAAACATCAATAGAGCTGCGAAGTTCTCCTTCGCCCAGATAGGAAGCTTTCCTTTTGTAAGTAAGCCGCACTTCAGCTACTGTATATTCCGTATTCATTGTCTTGTTTTTTCAATATTATTTATTTATATATAAAGGGAGCAGGAAGAAAAAAAGGACATCCAATCTAATGGATGCCCCCAGTTCGAAAATCAACGGTACTCTCAACCTAGAAACCAACCGTATGGAGTATTTGCTCCTTGCAGAGCACTGTTGAGTCCAACGCTTACTTCGGTGGCATTAACGGCACGTTGCAAGTAGGTATCAATATAACTGCCTTTATTGGCTTGCGTAAGCAGATTGTGGAAGTCAAACATCGATATGGAGTTGTCTTTCATTCCAAAGTTATCGCTATGATAGAAGTCCCTGCAAATATTGTTGATCTGGCTATCTGTAACAAGCAGTTTAGGTACTGCCCGCTGATAACCTCTTGGCAACGCTCCATATAGTCTCATTCTACCTACTACTTGTGCGAACTGTGTTTCGGTCAAAAAGGTATTTGAAAGCGTTTGAAGCAAATGAATGTCCTTGGCAGGATTGAAACCGTTGAATAAGTCCAACACCTTACTGTATAGTTCGCTTATGGTCATTACCTGCATCGACAGTTTTACCCCCTCGCCAGATAGTACTTGATTGGAGCAGACATGTACCCGCCAACCGATGAAAACAGAGAATGTTTCAACTCCTTTCTTCGCACGGTATAAGTTTAGATCGCTATAGTTGCGAACTCCACCGATGCAAAGTTCCAATTTCTCTCCACGTACCGTATCATAAATTGTAGGAACGGTGAAAGCGAATGCAAGCCGTTGGTAGAACTGTGTCTTTTCAGATTCGAGCAGTTCCGCCGCCCTCTTGCCTAAAGCATCAGGAGTTCGACCTCTGACGATATGACTGCAACGAATATCAGGTAGATTGATCTTTTCACCTGCAAAAAAGCAACTGGCTGCATCATGTACACAATTGATAAAATCTTGATGGGCAATAGTCAGTTCTTGGTTAGCCCAAGTAGGTACGACACATTTTGTTTTCAGTTCGTCAATAGTCACCTCATTGGTGTTGGATTCCAAAAAAGTCACCGCCTGTTTAACAGTAGGTTCTTCTACGATTACAGCATCTTCAGCATACTCCGAAAGATTGATTCTTCCATTGCCTATTATAGGCAAAACTTTTAGATTTTCCATTCAAATAAGTTTTAATCGGTTGATAATTATTGAAGTTCAACACTGGAGAGATTATTTTACACTCAGGTATCGAACTTCTTACATTCTTCTGCGATAACTCATACTATTGGTTCTATGACTATATTTATTTTTCGAGCGGTATCAACGAGATTAAAAGCAAGTAGGCATCAACACTATTTGGTTTCTACATGCTTGCTAAATGGAGTGCGTGAACGATGAAATAATCGAGAAGAAACATCACTCCGCTGAAAAAAATTGAAAGCGTTATCAATTGTGTTCTTATCTATATCTATTATTAAACGACATATTAATCGACAGGTATGAGCGAATAAGCAATCGGCATCTTTTTTCTCCACTCTCTCCCTAGTGGCTTTTCTATATTATTTCCCAAAGGCTGGAGGGAGGGGGGAGTTTTAAGTATAGGACTCCCGCGTATATAATAAAGAAAAAAATAGTTTGCTGAACTTCTTTTTTAATATCATATCGCTTTTGAATATCAAATAAATGAGTATATATTAACTTCTGTACGATTAATTCAGATTGTCTGTATTTTACTTTTTTAGTCTAGGAAAATTTATTATCTTTGTATTATCAAGAAAGGGAGAAAAGAAATCAGAATAATCTTACTTTTTTTCACAATTTCCACATAATAGCGATTGAGAAATGAAATAATGTAGCCAGATGAGAGTCTGGTTATATTTTGGGAATTAGTGTCTGATTTTTCTTCCCAGCCCCTTATATATCAGATATAAAATCTGTAAGAAATCGGACATTTTAGGTTTCAGATTTTCCAGTTTAAAATTAAAAAGGGCTGTCCGATTTTTCTTCCTGGCTTCTATAATAAAAAGATATTTATCTTGTAAAAACAGGACAACAACAAAAAGATGTTTTTTTAAAAATCTCATAAAAATTTAATGACTATGAGAAAGCATATAATTAATGTACCTAATGGCATGAAGTATTTGACAGAAAAAAACGAGTTTGAATCAATGAAAAGCTTTGAACTGCCAAATGGGATATTAAACAAAGTAGCTACAGGTTGCGGAGCAACTACTCTAGCTTTGAAAGATGAACACAAAACGATTATTTGTAGTCCACGAAACAGATTATTGGAAAATAAGCATGAACAACATCCAGATTCTTTTCTAGTTGTTAAAGGTGTTAATGAAGCAGATTTTATAGAATATATGAGTCACACCAGCAGACCTAAGATATTATCTTCCTTTGAAGGATTAAAAAAATTGAAAAGGTGGATAGTTGATAAATCTGATTGGAGAGTAGTACTGGATGAATTTCAGTTTCTTCTACTGGATGCGGGATTCAAACCAGATGTTGAATGTGAGACATTAGAACTGCTGAAAGATTATTCTTATGTAACACATCTTTCTGCAACACCGTTACTGGATAAATATCTTGAGCAACTGGATAATTTCAAAAATATTGATTACTATGAATTGCAATGGGAAGCCGCAAGAAAAATTAAAATTGAATGGAAGAAAGCAAAGAAACCGATAGAAGCAGCAGCTGAAATCATGAAGATGTATAAGGATGAAGTATATCCAAAACTAGAAAAAGGGATAGAATCAAAGGAGTGCGTAATATTTCTCAATAGTGTTACAAATATTGCAAATCTAATAAAGGCAACTAAAATTCAACCAGAAGAAGTCAATATAATCGTAGCAAGGACATCCGAAAATGAAAACATGATAGAAAAATTAGGTGTAGGATTTGAAATTGGAAGAATTCCATTAAAAGGTGAGAAACATAAGAAGATAACGTTATGCACTTCTACTGTCTATGCAGGTTGTGACTTCTATTCTGAAAACGCTCTGACATTCGTTGTAAGTGATTGTCATAAGAAAAGTACTACTGTAGATATAGCCACAGAACTTGTTCAGATAGCAGGCAGGCAGAGGTTGGAAAACAATCCATTCCGTAACTTCATCGTTTTTATTTATAATTCCACAACATCAGAAATAAATGGAAAAGAATTTGAAACAATGATTAGAGATAAATGGGAGATAAGTAATGAATTTGTTGAATCTTATAATAGCTTATCTCCTAAAGCGAAACTAAAGAAAATAGAAGAAGTGTATAAGGAGCAGAGAATGCTACATTATGATAATGATTATATCATGTACAATGAAGTTACAGAAAAGTTTGAAGCCAACAAAATGGCTTACTTATATGAGAGGTATGCGTACGATTTGCAACATATCTACAAGGGCGGTATCACTGTAATCAAAGAACAGCTAAAGAATCCATTTTTTGATATAACTGGAAAGCAAGAATATATTGATAATATGAGTGAACAAGTTGAAACTATCATTTCAAAAGAGTCATTCGCAGATAGAATGAAAAGATATTGTGAATATAGAAACAAAAAAGGAGTATGTATCAATATGTCTATTGTAGAACTTGGGCACAGGTATCCAGAGTTAAAAGATTATTATGAAACATTAGGCGGTGATAAAATTAAGGATTTGCACTTTAAGGAAAAAAAAATTATTAATGAAATATCGGATAGAAAGAAGATAGACAAAGTGTGTTTCTTACTAGATCAGCGAAATATAGATGGTCAAAAAATTACTACAGATGATATAAAACGAATGTTAAGTGACATTTATGCAAAACTGGGAATGAAAAAAGCTGCCGTAGCTACAAACCTACAAGATCTCTATGGGTACGAGATTAAATATGGTAAAGTGAGGATGAAAGATGGTAGTCGCAAGGGTGGATATGAAATCAAGAAGGTGAAATAGTATCGGAAGATTCAATTCTTTTAGTAGAACAAAAGATAGCGAAATTGTAATATAGGCTGTGTCAGCAAAGGGAAAAAATTAACTTTGCTCACACAGTTTAAATTGCAGTCTAGGTTTTCTTTTTTATATCAACAGGTATATTATATATATAGTATGATCATGATTACAAAAGAATATAAGCTTTAATTATTTCATTTCTTCTTATTATATCTTTCTATATTGCTTATAAATTTCTTTTTATAAATATTATTAGGATAGTTACTATAATCAAGTTCCCAACCATTTTGCATACAAACTTTATTCATCTGCTTAAAATTAAGAAATTCTTCTAATTCATCTGTATCCATCACCATACTAGCATTAGGAACTAGAAAATAATCACCCGCACTATAAAGATCAACTTTTTTATTACTATTTTGCCAAACTGCAAATTCAGAACGAATATAAGTAGCGACCTGATATTTTCTTTGATTACCATCAAATAATATATAAAATAGCCCATCTACTGTCACAACTTCTACTACCAATATTCGATAGCTTACTTTATAAGGATATATTGCTAATATATATTGAAGAAAGACTTCTCTCTTCTTCTCATCATCGGCTTCTATCTCTTTAATATATTCTTCTGAAAAATTGACTCTACTAAATCTATCTATTCTATTTTCACAAAAAGTAATTTGATCTCTTAGTGAATCAATTCCACTATTAATATCATCAATCTCTCCTTTGCAAGTCTTCAAAGTTTTATTATATAAGTCTAATGCTATTATTTCTGTACCTGCGGGTGCTGATAAATAAGCACTATATGCTCTTTCTATTTTCTTCTGCTCAGCATTTTTATTAGTATTTAAAACTATAATATCTCTTTGATAGTCCTTTATCTTGTTATCTTGTTCTTCTATTTTGGACTTTCTTTCTTCTTCGTTGTAATCATTAAAAGAAATGAGTTCCTTTTTTATTAACTCCCAAATTAGAGCTACCATCTTTTGATCATTTAAATTAATGTGACTATCACAATCAGAACTATTATTTATTCTACTCATACATTTCCATGTATAAACAGGCCTACCATCAGTCCTTTCTGCTGGTGTAAATGAATGTCCACAAAAAGAACACTTTATCAATTTTGATAGGATCCGAACTTTTTGTGCATTATTCTTTAACTTAGCTGAGCTCCTGTTTTCTTTCAATTTTTTTTGTACTGCTTTATATAGCTCTTCATCTATTATCTTTCCGATTGATATCTTAAAGGTGTTTTGTTCCTTATAGTCTGGATCAGTTGTAGTAACGATAGTGTAACCTAAATAGTAGCCTGCATAATTAAGAATATGATTAATTTTGCCTACAGAAAATTTTTTATTATAAGTTCCTGAAGTAGCCAAGGCGGTACTTTTCAGAGTAGCACCATCGGCTAGATATTTATTATAAATGAACTTAACAATATCAGCCTCTTCTTCCTTTATAAAAACAGTATTTTTAGTCTCCTTATCATATCCTCCTTTCTTCATATATCCAAATGCGACACCTTGTGTCATTTGCCCAGACATCAGCTTATTTCTTCTACCAGAAGCCGTTTGTGTTTTCAAGCTTTTTAAATATTCAGCAGCACCATCGAAATAAGTACCAAGTTCTTTTTCAAATGCAGTATCCACTTCTTTGGTATCTAAGTCAATAGTCCATCTGTTTCTGTCCCTAAAATAAGTAGGAATGCCAGCATTATTAAGTTTTCTTACATAAATTCTACCAGACACACCATCCCTACTCATACGACTGACTTCATTAATAAGCAGTACATCAAACTGTTTTTTGTCTACTGCACTAAAAAGTTTCCGAATGGATTGCCTATCACCTTTAGTCGTATCATCTTTACCTGTTATATGTTCACCAAAAATAAACTCTTTTTTTACTTCAAAGTTCTTTTTGGTAGCTATCTCAGTCAAATCTTTCAGCTGTCTATCATAGTCTTGCCTATTTGTACTACATCGAATTAAAAAAGCTGCTATCATATTCTTCTATTTTACATTATTCTCATACAAAGATAAGCAATATTTCATAACGGTAAAAGTTTTTTTATAGTAATGAACTCCCAGAGTTTAATAGAAGCGTACTCGAAGTACTGAGGCAGCCTCTAGAAGACAGAAAAATAACAATATCAAGAGTAAAATATAGTATTGACTATCCGGCAGGCTTCATGCTGGTAGCATCAATGAATCCTTGTCCTTGCGGATATTACAATCACCCTACCAAACGCTGCACTTGTCAACCGGGACAAGTACAACGATACCTTAACAAAATTTCGGGACCGCTTCTCGACCGTATTGATATTCAAATAGAAATAGTCCCCGTACCTTTCGATAAGATAGCCGATTCTAGACGAGGCGAACCAAGTGCCGTCATTAGGCAGCGTGTTATTGCAGCACGAAAAATCCAAGAAGAACGTTATTCCGAGTGCCAAACAATCCATTGCAATGCACAAATGAGTCCAAAATTGTTGGAAAAACATGCACACTTAGAGAGCGAAGAACTTAAAATGCTGAAGAAGGCAATGGACATGTTCGACCTATCGGCAAGGGCATACGACCGAATTTTAAAAGTGGCACGCACTATTGCCGACCTCGAGAATTCCGAAAACATCAAGCCTCATCACTTGAAAGAAGCAATAGGATACCGTAATTTAGATCGAGAAAATTGGGCGGGAAGTTAAATTCGAATTACAAACATTACAAAATTTCTACTATCTTTGTACAATATAAAGTAAAATAATTTTAAAGGAAAGCATACGTGGCTTTTTGCTGCTATGCCATACTTTTACTAACTCAAACAAAAATGGACAATTCGTTATATAATCAAAAGACCCTTGTATTACATGTCAAAGAAGGATATGCAGAAAGAGCAACGCACATAGAGTCTATGCTAAAGAAAATGCAGATCCAATTTAAATATATCCTAGATGGAGACAAGCCGGATTTAACCAAAGAAGTTTTAGATAAATATTTCGGAAACGGAGGCTCTGCGGACATGTATGGTAAATATTCAAGAACATCGTGTGCATACAAGCATATCTTAGCATACGAATATATTGTAAATCATAACATTCCAGGCGCGTTAATACTAGAAGATGACATTATTTTGCACCATGATTTTGTGGATATATTCAATAGTACTATGGCAGAGGTCAAAAAATTGTCCTATGCTAATTTTATGATCTCATACGAGGATAGCAGATTACGTTTTGTTCCAAGAAGCAAACGTACCAAAGGAATATATCTATACCCAGGCAACAAGGGCAGAATGACTGGAGCGTACTATATTGACCAAGTAGCAGCAAAATGTATTCTGGATAAAATAAAGGACAAAAAATGTATAGAACCTATTGACATACTTCATGAAGAATTTCTTAAAAAAAAGCGACTCACTTATTTTTGGTGCCAACCAACGATTGCTTCACAAGGAAATTTTACAGGATTATTCAAGACCTCAATATCCAGCAAGAAACAGAAGTGCGAAAAATTACAATGGCTTTTTAAACTTCATTATAAGAAAATGCTCTACTTTTTTAGATAAACTAATCCCCTTATTTCACTCGATTCTAGCCAGCTCTATAATGTTGTTAAAAGGATCCGACTTCCTATTAAAGCATTTATCGTTGTCCTGTCATACAGAAATACTTATCAAGTACTAACAACGATATCAGTTTCTCTCTCTTGCAATTTTTAAATTGTTCAACATACTCATGAGCATGTTGAATGATTGCATTCGCTTTTTCAGGGTGATCAATATAATATTGTAATTTCTCTTTCAGATCGGAGAAATCTTCTTTTATCTCTATATAGTGATAATCGGGTATTAACGTACCTTCCATAAACCAGGTTTCACAAGTGAGGTGGGGCGAAACGGCTATAGAGTTGGACGACATAATCCATTTCAAATTACTTGCTACATCATTTCCTTCAAGCGACATAATAAACTTCGATTCCAGATGATCATAATAAGACATCTTCTCTTTTTTCCATTCTTGAGGGAAAAGGGAATGATGATCCACATTTCCAATATCAAACATAGGATCTCCATAGAATTTCTTCATAAAGTCTATCCTATTATCTTTATTTGAAATCTTACCACGAAATATAACTTGATTCATTTTCTTTTCAAAAGGTATCTTATCCTTCAGAAAAGTAAAGTGCCTATTCTTCTCCAATTTCATAATGACAGAATTTTCATTATCATCTCCTATCGGACGGCTCTTTGTAATAGCATAAGCAGGGAGTTTACGACTTATATCACCCGGCACATAGCTACATAGCAAATCTGGAGAAAACCAACGAGCAAATTCAAAAAAATCAAAGAAGTAGACTGAAGCATGGTCTCTAACTTTCACATTCTTCAAAGCTATAGCATCATCGGCCAGTTTACACGTATGACTGACCTTATTATAATAGTCAACCCTCCGCTTTATATATTCTGCATCTGGAAATCTATCTACCTTCTTCAATTCATTATCAAGGCGCAACCGATAAATAAAACGGGGTATAAGCAACCTTATATAACTTATAGCATAATATTTTATTTTTGAATTCTTACCATTATGAAATAAATATCGAAATGAAGCCATAATTAAACCATCTTTTATTATTCTTTAGTCGGCAAAGGTAAAAAAATAAATAGAGAAATCAGCCCGAACATAAAAAATAAATGGCGATAATACTTTGTGCAAGGAATTTCTATCTACACAAATATTATCGCCAACCGTTCAGTTCATTTTCATAGTATTAATATAGATTTATAATTTAATTCTGCTTTTTCTAAACACACAACTCGACTCCCGTCGAATTGTGCGCTTCATGAAGAAACACTTCCTGTTGGAAGTTTTCAAGAGATACAGTGAATTTATTTATAAACTTTAATAGGTAATTCTCCTCTCATAGCACTGAGCGCATTCATTGCCAACGCTGTCAACTCATCTTCACCGGCATAAACAAAAACGGGAGCTATGAACTCAATGCGTTCTGTCAAGCGCTTAATAACATATTCGCTATAGGCAATACCGCCAGTCAAGATAATGGCATCGACCTTACCATATAATACCGGTGCCAATCCGCCAATACTTTTAGCTATCTGATAAATCATAGCATTCAACACCAACTCGGCATGTTTATCTCCATCTTCAATCCGCTTAACGACGGTAGCCACATCATTTGTACCCAAATGGGCCAACAAGCCACTCTTAGAAGTAACATATTGAATCATTTGTTTATGAGTATATTTACCACTATAACAAAGATCGATAAGTGGACCCACAGGCAACGTGCCAGAACGCTCGGGAGAAAAAGGACCTTCTCCAGTCAGTGCATTATTGGCATCAATAGCTCTGCCATGCTTATGAGCGGCCAATGAAATACCACCGCCCAGATGACACATAATAAGATCTAATTCTTCATATCGGGCATTGTGTTCTTTAGCAAACCGCCGTGCAATAGCCCGCTGATTAAGTGCATGCCATATAGTAAAACGCGGCATCAACGGACTACCATTGATACGGGCTATATCATCCAATTCATCAACAACCCCCGGATCGGCCATCAGCGCTTTACAGTTTGGCAATCGTTTGGCTAAACTATTGGCTATCAGAGATCCTAAATTGCAAGCATGCTTACACATGGCATGTTTCGTATCGCCATAAATTTTCTCATTAATCTCGTAAACTCCACCTTCCACAGGCTTCACCAATCCCCCTCTGCCAACGATTACATCAAAGTCAAAAGGAATATGTTCCTGCTGAAGTGTTTCTAATACAAGATTTTGACGATAGTCGAATTGCTCCATAGCATCAACAAAATGAGCCAATTCTTCGGGTTTATGCCGGATAGTACTGTGCATAATCAACTTTTCGTCGTGAAAGACAGCAATTTTAGTAGAAGTGGAACCAGGATTGATAGCTAATATTTTCATACTTTTATTGTTGTTTTGCAGTTAAACAAGCCATTGCCAAACTATAATATTTTGAAAGCCCACTATCTCCTCTCGAAGGAACGACAACAGGGCAAATGGGACCTTGTAGCATCCCAGCCATATCAGCATGGGCAAATAAGGATACCGTTTTATAAAAGCAATTACCCGATTCTATATTTGGAAAAATAAGTACATCGGCATCTCCACTAATAGGAGAAACGATCCCTTTTACATCAGCACTTGCTTTTTCACATGAAGTACGAACATCAAGCGGACCATCAATAATGGCATTACCAAACTCACCGGCTTCACAAAGCTCGACAATATTTACATAATCCAACGAATGCGGAAACTTGGAACTTACTTTCTCTGTACAATGAATAAGTGAAATACGTGGCTGAGCAATCCCAAAATGATGGCACGTATTGATAGCATACCATATCATTTCTATACGCTGCTGGAGCGTAGGGCGTGGAATAACTGCAGCGTCCGAGAAAAATAGCAGTTTATGGTAGTTGGGTATCTGCATCACCGCTAAGTGAGTCAACACTTTGCCCTGTGGAAGAATCCCCTCTTCTTTATTCAATATAGCACGAAGCAAATTGTCCGTATTAATAATGCCTTTCTGCAAAATGTCCGCTTCACCGGCACGAATCAACCGAATTGCTTCACGAGCCGCTTCGTCAGAATCCTCAATGTGAATTTTTTGAATATGCTCCGAATAGTTCTCTAGTTCGGTATATTGTTCCAACTTATGAGTATCACCCACCAAAATAAATTCTGCTATGCCTTCCTTCAACGCCCTATGTATGGCATATTGAGTATGATCGTCACTTCCACAAACAACGGCAACGCGTTTTCGTGAATTTAACGATCTTAAATGTGCCGTCAATTGTCCAAAGGTTCTTATTGGTTCCATAGTGATTATTTTGCAGCAAATATCATAAAAAAATTTAGAAGTTGTACACTTTTCCAGCTATTTTTTAATTTCATTTGTAACATTATGTCAGATTTATTATCTTTTTCAGTTCAATAAAAAGCTAACAAAATTATATTTTCGAACTTATTCGGTTAAAAAACAAATGAATTGTTCGAAGTCGTCTGTTTTTAATGTATTTTTGTAAGCCGAATAATAGAAAAATAAAAAAATTATGGATATACAATTTCCTTCGTTTTTGAAAGAAAACGATAAGGTCGCCATCATTTCTCCGGCCAGCAAAATAGACAAGACATTATTAAAAGGAGCCATCGACCGTCTCTCTTCATGGCACCTATGCCCTTATCTCGAAAAGAATGCTTCAGGCGCAGCAGGATACTATTCAGGTAGTATTAAAGAACGCCTCTCTGATTTTCAACACGCGCTTGACGATAAAGAAGTAAGGGCTATTCTTTGCAGCCGAGGTGGATATGGAGCCATACACCTTGTTGAGAGACTCGATTTTACCAAATTCAAAGAATCACCTAAATGGTTGATAGGTTTCAGTGATATCACAGCTCTGCACAGCTTAATACAATACAACGGTTATGCTTCCCTTCACGCTCCAATGGCAAAACAGTTAACTGTCGAACCTGAAGATGATTTATGCTCAAATTATCTAAAAGACATTCTTTTCGGAAAGTTGCCCGATTATCACGTTGAACATCATCGGTTAAACCATTATGGAAAAGCACAAGGTACATTAAGAGGCGGAAACATGTCCGTATTCTACGGACTACGCAGCACTCCCTATGATATTCCGGCCGAAAACACCATACTTTTTATAGAAGACGTTGGCGAAAGACCACATGCAATCGAAAGAATGGTATATAATTTGAAGCTCAGCGGCGTATTGGAAAGATTGTCGGGATTGATTATTGGACAATTTACCGAATATGAAGAAGACAAAGAATTAGGTAAAGATCTTTATGGTGCAATAGCCGATTTAGTGAAAGAATACGATTACCCTATTTGCTTCAATTTCCCCGTCGGCCACGTTACCGACAATCGCCCACTGATAGAAGGGGCACAAATAGAATTAAACGTCGACAAAAAAGGAGTAAATTTACATTTCAATGTATAAATTGACCATTAATCTCAAACAACTGCTGATAGGCTTAACAGCCCTTTTTATCCTTTCTTCTTGTAGTAATTGCATAATGAAACCTATCTCAAAGTCCGTTTCAAAAAGTTGTAAATTTCCGCCTTATCTGAAAGAAGGCGATAAAGTAGCGATTATTTCGCCGGCTGGAGCAAGCGACAGTATTATGCTGAACGGCGCTGTGAAGTGCCTGAAAGATTGGGAACTGTCTCCTTGCTTTGAAAAATATGCAGCAGGAGTTTATAATGATTATTCGGGTACTACCGAACAACGGTTATCTGACTTACAAAAGGCATTCGATGACCCCGACGTGAAAGCCATTCTTTGTAGCCGTGGTGGATATGGCGTCATACACCTCATAGACAAAATAAATTTTACCCGTTTCAATCGGCACCCCAAATGGTTAATAGGTTATAGCGATATTACCGCTCTTCATAGCTTGATTCAACATCATTCCGTGGCATCAATTCATGCGCCTATGTCCGAACAAATGGCCTATGAACCCGATAGTGACCAAAGCCTAAACTATTTGAAAAATATTTTATTTGGAAAGCTTCCCTCCTATCATATTACCACCGATATCAATAATCATCCCGGCAAAGCGACAGGAATACTAAGAGGAGGAAACCTCTCCGTTTATTACGGACTACGCGGCACTCCCTATGATATTCCTCCAAAAGGTACCATTCTATTTATCGAAGATGTTGGAGAACACTACCACACTATCGAACGAATGCTTTACAATCTCAAATTGGGAGGTGTTTTGGAAAATCTTTCGGGATTGATCATCGGTCAATTCAGTAAAATCGACAAAAAAGAATGGATGAACGACAAAGACACTTATCGCTCCATAGCCAATCTGTTGGCAGAATATCATTACCCCATCTGTTTCGGTTTTCCGGTAGGTCACGTCACTGAAAATTATCCATTGATAGAAGGAGCTAAAATTGAAATGAGTATCAATACAAATGGAGTCGATATTCATTATCTGAAATAGGCACGATACAATAGGCATCATCAACAAGTTGATAAGATACGGACTTAAGTTTCGCATATAAATTTGTAGCAATAACTCCTCAAAGAACCCTAATAGTATTTTTAAACGCCGATAAATCGCTTCGAAAACTCACAACACACATGCCCCATGGAGGCTATATTAGGCTAATAGGAATGGTATTCCACTTTATCCTTTTTCCGTAATTACGTAAGAGGTGAATATTCATAGAATTCTGATACTTTCTTATCCAAACATAGCTTCCAAGAGACCTCAAGGCACATTTACGTTACCAGAAATGCTTTTAAACATTCCATAATACCTTTTAAAAAGGTGAAGTCTGTGAGACATACTGATGAAAGTTGGTTCATATGAGAACGATTTTATATTTTGTCCTAAGACGGATGTCGTTTCACATATATGAATTAACTGAATCACATATGTGAGTCGATCGTTCCATATATATGGAACAACAAAGCCTTAATGAGTCAACAAAAATGCCTTAAATACAATAACCATAATTCAATAAGATGTGTACAAAAAACCTTCTCTTAGAGAAGAACCGGACCACTTCCATGCACGGGCGGTAAGTGAAGGAGTCATTACCTACGAATTGAAAAGGCCATTGAATTTGCCACAAGAGAATAGCGATATCCTATTATCTTGAATACTTAGAACAACCGTATCTAAACGTTTGTTTAAGAACAGCCCCAATTTGGTATCTATTAGTGAACTATTCATTCATATATTGCCCTTTTTAGTTATATGGTTCTGCTTTATTAACAAATAAGATATTAACATCATATTTATTCTATATTTAGAGCAGCTAGTTAAATCAAAAAGACATAATAATACTAATTTATATTACTTTTTAATAGATATTTAAATATTTCTTTTCATAAATTTGACTTAATGCAAATAATAAAATACATTTGCATCGTTTAACGAATGACATTAATTAAGTTTAGTTTATGAAAAAAGGATTGTTTTATTTCTTACTTCTCCTTGCTTTGGCTTTTTCAAGCAACATTTATTCGCAAGGAGTCGGCAAATTTGTAACGGGAATAATTACCGACGAGTCTGGGGCTCCTGTTGTTGGAGCAACAATCATGGAAGCGGGAACCTCAAATGGCACCACCTCCGACTCTAACGGTCACTATTCCATACGTTGTACTGAATCAGGAACATTGGCCTTTTCTTTTATCGGCTATATCACGCAGAAAATCAAACCGGGCAACCGTTCGGTGCTGAATGTGAAATTGCAGGAAGTTGTGAAACAACTCGACGAAGTTATGGTTGTGGCTTATGGTACTGCCAAGAAAAGCAGTTATAGCGGATCGGCGGCACTTGTGAAACAGGATGCTTTAAAAGATATACCCGTCACTACATTTGAAAACGCTTTGAGCGGAAAAGTCTCGGGACTTCAGGTAACGAATACCAGTGGACAAGCAGGAGCTACTCCAAATATCAGAATCAGGGGTATCGGTTCGATGAATGCCACGAATGAACCGTTGTATGTAATTGACGGTGTGCCTATGGCATCGGGTAATGTAGGGCAAATGAGCAGCTACATTTATTCGACCAATAATGTGATGAACTCGTTGAATCCTGAGGATATTGAATCGATTTCGGTACTGAAAGATGCGGCGGCATCTTCGCTATATGGCTCGCGGGCAGCTAACGGAGTGATCCTCATCACCACTAAAAAAGGAAAAGAAGGGAAACCGTCTGTAAACTTTAACTTCTCTGTGGGATTCACTCCCTGCTGGGCTACCGATAATTATGAGGCGGCAAACAATGAGCAACAAGTCAAAATGCTATATATGGTTTTGCATGATTATAAAACCTCTAACGGCAACTCGGACGCGGTGGCCAACACGTATGCTCTGGGGCAGTTGAACAAGAAATTCAATAAACATGGCTACCAGTTCTCTTCAAGCGATACGGGCCTCGACGCCGCTATCAATATCAGCGACTATGACAATTCCGGTCGGGCGGGTCATTACTTCGATTGGAATAAGGCTTATTTTCGTACGGCGACTTACCAGAATTATGGTTTTTCAGTGAGTGGAGCGTCGCCTACAACAAACTACTATAGCTCCTTCAGCTACACAAAAGACGAGGGACGCATCAAGGTCAATTCGTTCGACCGTTTCAGTGGCCGATTGAACTTGAATACCAAAATAGGTAGCTTTCTTGAAGTCGGAACGAATGTAGCCATCAGCCATACTTCGACTGCGGGGTATAACGATACGCGATCTACTGCTGACAACCTCTTTATGCAAACTCGAAATCTGCTGTGGGGCATGTATTGGCCTACCGATTACAAAACCGGTAACCCTTGGACTTCGAGATATGGAAGCTACGCCTACAATTCTCTTTATTACAATAAACAGTGGGAAAACAGCTCTATCGATAATAAACTATCGGCTACGGAATCTGTAACGGTTCATTTGATGCCTACACTCTATGTGCGATCTTTTTTCTCGTACGACAATACGAATGTGAAAGACCATTTGTATTATAGCGCCAATCACTTTAGCGCATCCTCTGAAAATGGAGAGATAGATGAGATGCGGACTATTTATGAGAAAATGGTATCGAGCACAACAGCAAACTACAATCAAATGTTTGGATCGCATTCTTTGCAGGCAATGATCGGTTTTGAAGCCGAAAAGAATAAGACGGACTATACTCGGGCTACGGGAACAAATCTCCCGACGAGTATGCTCCACACTATTTCAACAGCCGGATCTTATTCGGCCTCCGGTTATAACTGGGGCAACTCGATGCTGTCGGTATTGAGCAAACTGGACTATAATTATGCCGAGAAGTATTATGCTTCGGTGAGTTATCGGCGTGACGGTTCGTCGCGACTGAGCAAAAGTTCTCGGTGGGGTGACTTCTGGTCCATTGCCGGTTCGTGGAATATACGCAACGAGAACTTTATGGAGAGTCTCCCTACGGTGAGCACCTTGAAATTCAGAGCGTCGTATGGTGTAAATGGAACGCTGCCTAATAATGATTACGGATACATGAACTTGGTGACCTATAGTGACAAATACATGGGGCAACCAGGCGGTACACTCTCTACCATTGCAGACAAAAAACTTTCTTGGGAAACGAGTTATACGTATAATGTCGGGGTTGATTTCGGCTTTTGGAAAGATCGCGTGCGTGGTTGTATCGAGTACTACAGCCGCACTTCGAAAAACCTTCTTCAGGATGTGCCCATCTCTACGGTCACAGGGTTCTCGTCCACACTGAGAAACATTGGACGTATCAATAACCACGGGCTTGAAATGGAATTATCGGGCGATATTATCAAAAACCGCAATCTGACTTGGACGGTTTCGGCAAATGCTTCGTTCTTGAGTAGTAAAGTAAAGAAACTCTATCAGGGAGCAACTATCATATGGGACGACCCCACGGGAGGCGACGATCGTGCTCAGTTTATTTATCGAGAGGGACAGTCGACGCTCGCTTTTTACGGTTACGAATGGGCCGGAGTGGACAAGACGAATGGCAAGAGTGTGTATTATGTGAACAATCCCAACAGTAAGACATCGGGCGACTTTATATACAACGGTCGTGGAGCAACTTATGATTATAACAACGCCAATTATGCCATTATAGGCAATGCCGTACCCGATGTATATGGTGGCTTCAACACAAACCTTACTTATAAAGGCTTCGACCTGAATATGAACTTCGCTTATAAGATAGGAGGCAATCTGTATGACGGCGCCTATAAGGATGTTGCCGACGATGGTTATTATTGGGAACGAATCAGGGCCAAGAGCTACTACAAAAACATGTGGACGGCATCAAACCCGAATGGTTCGCAACCTCAGATTCGAGGCATCGATTTGGAAGACGCCATACAATATTCGTCTCGTCATATTTATAATGCCAGCTACTTGCGCCTGAAAAGCATGTCGCTGGGCTATACGCTACCTCGCATCCTGACACAGAAAGTGTGGATCGCAAATGCCCGGGTATTCTTCAATACAACCAACCTGTTGACATGGAGTAAATACAAAGAAGCCGATCCGGAAGTGAATGACTACGGTACACGAGGCTGGGAAACGCCATTGGGCAAATCTTTTGTGTTCGGAATCGATTTGAAATTTTAATTTATAGGAGGATAAAAAGATGAAACGACTATATAGCTTTATTGCAGCGTTGAGCTTGATTGTGCTTAGCTCGTGCAATAACTTTCTCGATATGCAACCTACCAACGCTTCCAATTCGGAGGATGCCATTGCTACTCCTTCGGATGCAAAAGTCATCATAAACGGCATAATGCGTACCATGACATCGTCGGACTATTACGGACGTAACTTTATTATGTATGGCGATACCAAAGGTGGCGATCTGACTATTGCTTCGCAAGGCAGAGGGTTGGACGGGATGTATACTTTCAATCACTCGGCAACATCGGGTTCTTATAGCGGATTTTGGGCAACAGGGTATAACTGTATCTTGCAAATCAACAATTTGCTTGAGAATATTGCAAAGATAGCCACTAATGGTTCGACCGACTACGACAAATATAAAGGCGAAGCCTTGACCTTGCGTGCGCTTGTTTACTTCGATTTGGTGAGGCTCTACGGATTGCCTTATAATTACAACAAAACAAGTTACGGCGTACCACTGGTGACTAAAACCCTCGATGCAAATGCTCAACCTACCCGCGCTTCGGTTGAAGATATCTACAAACAAGTATTGAGCGACCTTACGGCTGGAGCGACATTGCTTGCCGAAAACAAAAAACAAGAAAACGGATACATCGGTTACTATGGCAATATTGCCGAGCAAGCAAGAGTAAAGCTCTATATGGAAGACTATGATGGAGCACTCGCAGCATCGCAAGAGATTATAAATAGCGGCGTTTTTACCCTCTATACTCCAGATAACTGGACAGCCTCTTGGGGAAAACAATTCGGATCGGAAAGTATTTTCGAATTGGCGATGTATTCTAACGAAGCCGATCTAGGCACCAGTTCATTGGGCTACTATCTGATGTGTGAAGGACTGAAGAGCGGTGCGGCAGGCTGGTTTATGGCCAGTGATTATTTTCTAAATCGCTTGAGTGAAGACGCTACGGACGTGCGCTGGGGCGTGATGGGCCAAGACGAAAGTGAAAAGGTGCATTTGGGGAGTTGTTATAAATACATGGGGGGAACAGATTTGGCAGGTGACGGCAAGGATTCTCCGACTGCTGTGAATGTCAAAGTTGTCAGACTCAGCGAAATATATCTGATAGCTGCCGAAGCTTCCTTGCACGCATCAACCCCGAATGCTGCCGGAGCAGCCTTCTATCTTAATCAGATTCGTTGTAGAGCACCCCAATTATCTCCGGCAACGGCATCGACGGTGAGCGACGATATAATACTCGACGAGCGCAGCAAAGAATTATTCGGTGAAGGACAACGCTTTTTTGATCTGATTCGCAAAAACAAAAGCATCACTTACGACGACGAATTCGGAGGCATTGCAGTCACACAACGTGCGAAAACAACAGATCGTACTTTCGGCAAAATAGTTTTGCCCATCTCTCAAGACGAAATCAATGCCAATAAAGCTTTAGGCGCTGAGCAAAACGAAGCATACAAATAAAAACGTTTACTTGTTTTGGTAATTATGCAAAGTATAAAAAGCCGTAAAGAACTAATATATTGGACAAAAGAATAAATTTATGTTTCAAAGCATACTTTTTTACTTGACAAATCAAATTAAAAGACTTATCTTTGCATTTACAATTTAACAACAAGGGTTCCGGCATGTGCGTGTCGGAATTCTTTTTTGTTTTGGTTGTACACTAAATTTAATCATAAAAAAATTAAAGGAGGAAAAAAACATGGCATACATGTCAGAAGACGGGTACAAAAAATTAGTTGCTGAACTGAAACAGTTGGAGGGAGTAGAGCGTCCGCACATCTCAGCACAAATTGCTGAAGCTCGCGACAAGGGCGATCTTTCGGAGAATGCAGAATACGATGCTGCAAAGGAGGCTCAAGGTATGCTCGAAATGCGTATCAACAAACTGAAAAGCACTATTGCTGATGCGAAGATCATTGATGAGTCGAAATTAAAGACCGATAGCGTACAAATATTGAATAAAGTAGAGATAAAGAATGTTGCCAACGGAACAAAGATGGTCTATACCATCGTTTCGGAAAGCGAAGCCGACTTGAAAGCGGGTAAAATATCGGTAGATACTCCTATTGCACAAGGACTGCTGGGAAAGAAAGTAGGAGATATAGCTGAGATAAAGATACCCAAAGGTACCATTCGTTTGCAAGTAGTGGGGATTTCCATCTAAACTTCAATAGAAATGGCATCAATATTCAGTAGAATTATTGTAGGAGAGATACCTTGTTACAAGATAGCCGAGAACGATAAGTTCTTTGCATTTCTGGATATCAACCCGATGGTAAAAGGACATACTTTGATTGTCCCGAAACAAGAAACGGATTACATCTTCGATCTAAGTGACGAAGACTTGGCGGCTATGCATGTATTCGCCAAACACGTTGCGGCGGCTATCAAGAGAGCATTTCCCTGTAAAAAGGTCGGTGAGGCTGTTTTGGGACTTGAAGTTCCTCATGCACATATCCACTTGATTCCAATCAACAAGGAATCGGATATGATCTTCTCCAATCCGAAACTTAAATTATCGGACGAAGAAATGCAAACCATAACCAAAGCCATTCGTGAAGAGTACCAAAAAGAATAATTGACTTTTAAGTAATTAATCGAGTAGGAGGTAAATACTAATCATAGGTATTTATCTCCCACTTTCGTATTTACCGACCTCTCACACCACCGTACGTGCCGTTCGGCATACGGCGGTTCCTCATTTAGGGTACCATTTGACATACT